>Ga0114951_10001558_pt1 | contig 27949 bp, 18 predicted proteins | sample AM7aDNAmetaG_FD_88677 | JGI IMG/M metagenome (GOLD analysis project Ga0114951, IMG submission 88677) | Freshwater microbial communities from Finland to study Microbial Dark Matter (Phase II) - AM7a DNA metaG | ecosystem: Environmental > Aquatic > Freshwater > Lake | place: Finland: Lake Alinen... | reverse complement strand
TTTCAGGCGTCAATTGTGCCGAAACAACAAATCCATTCAGTAATAATATAATAGAAAATACCTTTTTGACTAGCATATGAATTCTTTTTAAAATTGCATTACTTATTTTTTTAATTTTCATTATAAACCCCGAATTCAGCAATTGTTGGTCGCGGTAAAAATTTATTAATCATCACCCTAACTTTGTTGCCTTGGACGGCAGGAAAACGGTGTACTTTAACTATTCTATTCGATTTCTCAATTGGAATATCCAACCATTTCATACCATCAGAATACTGCAAAGTGTAGTCAAGAATTCGGATTTCCTTAAACTTTTTACCATCAAAAAGTTCGGAAATAATAATCATATTAAACGTTTGCTGTTTGTCAAAATCAACTTCATACCAAGGTTCTTTCACTGTTGTATTTGAAATCCATGCACTTCCTTTGAAATCGTCATCATTACCAAAATCACTTAAATAAAAATCAGACCAACTTGAATTTGATTTCTGGAATTTTGCTAAGTTGTGTGAAATAATAGGTTTCGTTTCTCGTGGCAATTTGGGTGCATGGCCAGTGTTTTTCCACTTCTGGCCGATTAACTTTAATGCCTGAACAGCGTTGTCATCAATAAGTCCGAACCGGTTCGGTTCAATACTCAATATAAAATTGCAGTGTGCCTCATTAAGAGGTAAAAGATTGTTAATCACAATTGAATCAACGTTTTTTAGTTGTTCCGTTGGTGAATTGGTTTTCCAAAACCAAGTGGAATTAATCGGTATTCCAGCCTGTGCCGGAACATCATTTGCCGTTTTCGATATTTTCTGACCAGCATTCTGCTCATAATGCTTTACATCGGTATAAAACATTTCTTGAGCCGGATATTTTGCTGCATTGTGCTCCAACACCAAACAATTGGGCTGCAATTTCTTAATGAGTTTGTAGACTTGTTCAAAATCGACATCATCATACGAAATCCGCGACCAGCCTGCATCCCAACCATCAATTACCAACTCTGAAATGTCTCCATAGTTGGTCAATAATTCTGTCAACTGATCCTTAACAAATTGGGTATGTTTTTTTGGATCAATCCATCCAGCGCGAACGTTATGATGAATATCAAGCACCGAATAATACAAGCAAACTTTTAGTCCATGTGAACGAAATGCATCGGCATATTCTTTCACAATATCATGTTTGTAAGAACTGTTCATTACATTGTAGTCGGTTGTTTTTGTGTCCCAGATACAAAAACCACTGTGATGTTTGGTGGTAAGGCATCCATATTTCATTCCGGCAGAAATAGCTACGTTGGCCCATTGATTGCAATCAAGCTTTGAAGGATTAAAAATAGCCGGATCCATGTTTGGATCAGCCCAATCTTCGTCCTGATAAGTAGGGCTTCCGATGCAAATAAACATCCCAAAGCGCAAATCCATAAAATTTTGCTGCAACTGAAAAAGAGTATTCTCATAAACCTGTTGAGAATGAATAAATTGTGTAAATAATACACTTGAAATAAATGTTAGAAGAAATACCCTTTTCATTTCGTAACTGATTTTTATTGTATCAATACTACCGCTGCACTTGCTGCCGGTACGACAACAGAAAAGTTATCCAGGCCAATCACAGAAACGTCAACGGTGCTTCCTGCCTGGAAAGTTCCATTGGCATTGACAGCACTGTTGCAGAATTTAACACCGGAAGTGGAACTTATAAGTGGAGCTGACATCCTGGCAATATGCAAAACCGCGGCCTTGCCAGACAGTTGAACCTTGAAGATTAGTCCTTTAGCTGCATTTTTATTGATCAGCGTAAGTGAGGTAACACCAGTTTTGATGCAAGCGTAGGCACTGCAACTATACTTCGTCGATCCAACTGTGACCGGAACGACGGTGAAACCTTCGCTACCGTATTTAAAGGCAAGAAATGCATAATAGATTGGCCGGGCATACGGGATACCTCCGGAAGTGGCAAAAGGAGAATAAGCACCGCCATTCCCTCCGTGAAAATTCACCCCCTGCCCACCGTTCTGTGCCACCATCCACATGAAGTCAAGTGCCCACAATGCCGAAGCAAACGTATCGCTTACGCCGCTCTTGCCACCCCCGTTAATGCTGTTGCATTCTGTGATTCGCCAGGGAATGTTGGAAGCTGCAGAAGCGCTGCCAATCACCTTGAAATAATCAGTGTATTGCGGTATTGGTGTAAACAACGAACTGATATTGATGGCCGGATCACTTGCTGGACCATTCTGGTAATAATGGCCATCCAATAGCACAACATTTCTGCCTTCATCCGCGGCAAACGGGGTGACCCAATCCGACCGATAGGCAATATCGGGACCTGCAAAAGGAACATTTGGCACTGCCTTTCTCACAGCAGAAAAATAACTTTCCCATTCAGGTTTAAAATCAGGATACCAGTAGGTTGAGGCTCTTTTGGGGTTCCATGAATGATAACCATCCGGTTCATTGCCTGACTGGAATGCAAGCAGGCTGCCCTGCAGACTGAAGCTTACATATTTTGCTTCATTGGCAGCAACTGCGGGATCATAAGTTCCCATATTGAATCCAAACAATACCGGCCAGCCAATGGCTTTGGAAAAAGCAGCCAGATTGTCAATCTCAGTTGAGGTAAGTGAATTGGCTGGAGTACCTGCCGCTCTTGCAGTGCCTGTCCACAAGATATCATCACTTGAATTGCCTCCCAGCCTCAGGACTCCTGGACCAAGATTTTTAATCAGTTGAATCAGAACGGTATTACTAACATTCAGAAAAGAGGGGGTGGTCGCCAGAATATTCATTTCATAGCTTAATCCCTGAAATGCAGGTGGGATAACAAAACCTCTCCTGTTTTGATCAATTTCTATGCTAACAATACTATCTGTATTTAGGGGTAAATCGACCTGATGGGTCACAATGATGGTTTTACTGCAACCAACTATAATAAATACCAATAATATTACGACAATAAATTTTTTCTTCATTGTTCCGAAATCTGCAATTATGGTCATATTAATTGGCTAATTATCTGATCTTTTATTTTGTATTTCGGTGAAATATCCAATTTTACATGATTCCTTTCCGATGATTACTTCGACAAACCTATTCCTAAAACATCTGTTTTTAGAAGAAATAAAATCAAAAGATCCAACAAAAATATCTTTAATTGGATCTTTATGAATAGATATAATAGATTGTTAGTAAGCAAATTGTTTGAACTAATATATATGATATGGCTTTATGCCAATCAGTTTATTAACATCAATTATAACAACAGTTTTATTTAAATTAGTATTTAAACTGTAATTGGACGGGCTGTTAATTACAACCGTTAACAAAGCCATTTTCCCTTTACAAATTGTTTTAAATGAGTTATAATCATCAATTTGCAAATTGAAACTTGCTGAATTCATATTTGCCGGCACTGTAACTGATGTTGGTAGGGAATACAAATTATCAGGCAAAAGAATGGCATTAGCAATACTTTTGCCTGCAATAATCTGGTTTGTAGTATCTTTATTGACAGAAACCTTTACCGTGAAGCCATTTGATGCTTGCTGTCCAGAAACTGACACTCCTAAGAATACAGTAACTTTGTTATTTAAAGAATCTTTAGTAAAATTATAGGTTGCCGAGTCTAAACCAGCTGGAACAGGATAATTAAGATTTAAACCACCTGAGACTGCTGATGAAGGCATGTAAATTACATTCAGTCCATAATTTGTGCTTTTTTTATCACAACCGCTTAACAGCACATATAATAACGCAATTGTTACAAACGAAGTAACTCCTATTGTATTTCTTTTCATTGTAATTTTAATTAAAATTAGACTAATAACCAGGATTCTGAACCAAAGTACCATTTGAAATGGCAACATCAGAATACGCGAATGGGAAATAGTAATTCGCAGGTGCATGGAATATTCTATTCGCAACATTTAATGGCTGATAAACAGCAATACCGCCATTCATAGTTACTTGCATACCCTGTATTGGTTGGTTTAACACAATCTCAGCATCTTTCCAACGCAAGAGATCCCAAAAGCGATGATCTTCAAACGCAAGTTCAATTCTTCTCTCGTGTTTAAGCGCTGTTCTGAAAGCGGCAGGGTCGACGGTCGTAATGGAAGGCAAAGAGGCACTGGCACGTGCACGTACTTGTGCCAATGCTTGTCTTGCAGTCAATGAATAACCTGTCGAAGGGATAGGAAGTCCATCTGGACCATAAGCCTCATTCATAGCTTCAGCATAATCCAAAAGAATTTCAGCATAACGAAATGCAACCCATTGATTTTGGGCTGTTCCTCCCTGAACCAGGTTGAGGTTGTCAGTGAGGAATTTTTTAAGATAATAACCTGTCTTACTGGCAAGCGGCACTGTCATGTCGTCACTTCCACCAGGAGCCTCATTGATGACCCTGCTGTTCCATGTACTACCGTTATAGACGACTGTTGCCGCCAGACGTGGATCCCTGTTTAAATAGGGATTGGATGCATTTGGAGCGCCAATATACTCATAATCTGATACCAGATTGTTTGACGGACATATTCCTGTGTTACCACCTGGAGTAGCAATCGGATAATTCTGTGTTTCAATCGTATTGTTAACCGGTCTGCGAACTGCCAAAATAGTTTCGGCACTTGTCAGGGGGTTTGCACCAGTAAAAAAGGTTGCATAGCTGGCATTCAAGGCATAGTTTAACTTCGGTGTTGCCATCAACTCAGCTGCGGCGGCGGCAGCTTTTATCCACTTATTTACATCATTCGTCGGATTGTGCAATGGACTGGCTGCATACAACAAAACCCTGGTTTTCACAGCGAGTGCAGAACCTAACGAGAAACGACCATCTGATGTGGCATATCTGGTGTCCGTCTTCCAGTTAACCTGCAAGGATGCCTTGTTGTTGTCAATCTCCGTAACAATGTAGTTCACAACCTCGTCGTAACTTGCTTTCGGAAAATACTGCTGAGTTCCCTGATCAAAAGTCGCGCTAATGATCGGAACGCCACCATACATTTTGATTAACTCGGCATAATAGAATGCTCTGCATACATGAGCTTCAGCAATGTAATACTTCAGCATTTGCTTATCCAACCTGTAATTCAATGAGTCTGTGATCAGCGTATCACGATTCAATCTTAACAATGCACTCCCATTTTTAGCGAAATCTAAAAAGAAGTTGACAGATCTGATCCCGTCGTAATAGGTCTTGTACAAACCGGATAACGGATTGATATAGGGTGTAATTGCACCATTGTTAAAAGATTGTGCATTGGAAGTGCTTGCCACCTGTTGTGCTTCATCAGATGCTGTGGCAAACAGGTTATTATCCAGAGCGGTGAAACCATATTGTATATTTATATAACATTGATTCCCAAAAGACCACAAATTATTTCGATCAGTGTTTAATACTTCTGGTATGCGCAAAGTATCAAATTTCGTATTCAGAAAATCATTCTTGCAACCGAATCCAGCCACAACGAAGATTCCCAAAATAACGAATGCATACAATTTATTCTTTTTCATATTCATATCTCTTATTTGATGATTGATTAGAAGTTAACTGAAAATCCCATATTAACACATTTAAGGACGGGGTAGCCGTTGTATGATTCTGGATCAATATTGTAATTCTTTGTTGTCGAACTCCACGTGATTGGATTTGTGGCATTTACATACAACCGAAGATTGGATATTTTCACCCTCTTCAGTAATTTAGAGGAGAAGGTATATCCCAGTTCCAAATAACGGAGTCGCAGAAAGTCATTGTTTTTTATCCAATATGAACTAAGGCGATAATTGTTGTTATTGCCTGAAAGCGTCAAACGGGGAAAAGTGGCTGTAGCTCTTGTATCAATTGACTGATCCGGATAATATGCCCAAGCCCCTTGTGCAATTGCGTAGGCTGTTGAATTATTCACAAAAGGGACAGTTTGATTGGATGAAAGCAAGTTGATTGAACTTCCCTCCGTACCCTGGAAAAGGAACTTGAGATCAAATCCCTTGTAGGATAAATTCGCGCCAAATGAGTATATTAATTCTGGGAAAGCAGGTTTTCCAACAGCTGTATAGTCCGTCTGATCAATCAACCCATCTCCGTTCAAATCCTTGTATCTAATATCTCCCTGCTGCACTGGACCAAAGGCAGGTTTTGCAATTCCATCCTTTAATGTTCCATTCGCATTAAAATCAGTCGTTTGATACAATCCTGCTGCGATCAAACCAATTGGAGTGCCTGCAGAACGACCTGTTTGTGCGTTATATGGGAAAGCAGTAGGTACTTCAGACATATAATCAATGACATTGCGGTTGAACGATGCCGTACCAAGCAATTTATAATTAAAAGCACCTGCATTATTCGTATAGCTTGCCGAGACTTCAAATCCTTTATTTGTCATATTGCCAATATTGCTGTAGTAGGTAATATTACCCAAGTCAGCAGGTATCGTATTATCCAATACCAGGATTCGGCTACGTTTGTCCATGAAAACATCCATGATAAGATCCAATTTTTTGAACAATGTCAACTCTATACCAATATTGGATTTTAAACTTTTTTCGGGTCCAATATTAGGATTCGCAATGTATGAGGTAATTAATCCACCTTGTGCCGTAGGAGTAGTATTTCCAACATAGTAAGATCCACCTCCGACATAATATTGCTGATACAAATAACGTCCGTTATTTAAAATATTATTTGCTGAATTCTCTCCTCCGACCAATCCATATGAACCTCTCAGTTTAAGATAAGATACAACCTGATTGTCTTTTAAAAATGTCTCGTTTGAAGCAATCCATCCACCTGAAAATGCAGGATAAAGATTCCATCGTTTTGCAGGGGCATAAGCATCACTCCCAAAATAAGAAAAACCTAACTCGGCGATATAACGGTTATCATAGGTATAATTAAATCTGCCACTTACATTTTGCCAGGTTGCAAGGCGATTGTTGACACTCTCGGTGGTGAACTGAGACAAGTGGTAATTTACGGCTGAGGAAAAAATGCCCTTTTCAAATGAATGGTCATAGCCCAAGGTAACAATCGCCTGTTTCCAATCTTCCTGTGCATTGGCTCCCCTTGCAGAGGCCAGAATTGAAGTTGTCTGATCGGTTGTTGTTGTTGCGCCGTTAATGTAACGTGCATAGTTGGCCGTTTTATTGTAGGTACTGATGGAATTACTTAAAAACGAAACTGCTTCAGTTAAATATAAACCTTTGGTGACCAAATCTAGTTTTTCTTTCAAGTTAAAATTAGCCATCAGGTAACGGGTCTGATTTGATTCCCACCCTAAACCGTTCAAAGTACCAACCGGATTATTTTTAAATATGGTGGTTCCGGAAAGGTGTTGATTGTCCGGATCATCATATACGGGATAAATATTATTGGGATATTTAGCCAAATCAGCCCAAATTGGGGAAGTTGAGAAATTTGAAACGTAGTTTGGGGCCATTCTGTCCTCCAACCTGGCATTGATATCTACTTTTGCCTCAAAGATTCCCCAGTTGAAAGCAAGGTTACCTTTTAGACCATATCTTTTAAATTGCTCATTGGAGGTCTTTGCAGCATTGGCAACATTGTAAAGTCCTTGTTGATTCATATAATCAAACAAAATGTTATACAGCGTATGAACATCGCCACCTGTCAAGTTAATATTTCCACTCGTGTAGGGAGCTTGCTTGCGCAACACTTGATCGTACCAATCGACATTGGTTCCTGCACCGTTTTGATAAGCCTGCAATTGTGCGCCAGAATAATAGGGAGTCCACACATTGTTATGATCATTGCTTACTGCCTGGTTGTATAAATTCGCATAATTAAATGAATTTAAAGGCTTATTGATAATTTCAGGACTTCCGAAACCAGACTGGAAATTCAAGGAAATCATTGGTTTTCCAACCTTTGTTTTCTTTGTAACAATCCATATCACCCCGTTTGCACCATTATTGCCAAAAGTCACCAGGGATGCTGCATCTTTCAAAATTGAAATACTTTCAACCTTTGAGGCGGGCATGTTGTAGAAGTAATTTGCATCAACCTGAAATCCATCTACAAATATTACAGATGAATTGTAACTTCCTGTATTGAATGTTCCAATTCCCCGAATACTCAGATTTGCATGATCAAATCCCGGCTCACCGGAACCTTGGGTTACAATTAAACCCGGTAAGACACCGAATAGTGAATTCGTAATACTCGTGGCTGCTGAATTTATATCCTCCCCTTTCAGGGTTGAAACAGCTTGTGTATTGTTTACACCTGTCGAATTAAACAATCTTCCTGGTGTCTGACAAGCAACAATTGTATCCGTCTTAGCAGGTACAACCTCCTGAGCGATCAAATCAGCGTTAAATGCCGGAAACATCAGCCCTATAATGATTCCACTTGCTATTATAAATGTATTTTTTGTCATCATAATTTAGTTTTTAAAGTATTAAACCAAACAGGAAATTAATATCCCGGATTCTGTGATGCTACTTTTTTGTTTATTTCAGATTGCGGAATCGGTTCCATAAACATTCTTGGGCTCCAAAATTTAGTATAGGTTGGTGCAAGCCAATACGTCAGTAGATTGGCCGCAAGGTTTACATTACCGCTCGTTGATTTGACCGTAAACTGAAATTCCTTTACATCACCACCTAAGATCTCATTGCTGATATTCTGCAACTTCCAGTGTCTTACCGTATACAACCGTTGCGCTTCGAGGAAAAACTCTACGGCCCATTCTCTTTGAATAATTGTTCTGAGCTTTGCTTGATTGGTTTCCGTTATTGCAGGTAAACCTGCTCTGTTATGCACTATATTGAGATTTAATAGCGCATTTGCTGCATCCCCTTTTTCATTGTAAGCTTCTGCCAAATTCATATAGAGCTCGGCAACCCGAAATATCGGAAACTCGAACCATACTCTTGAACCTGCTTTATAATAAAATTTCGTAGAATAGCAACATCCATAGGTATTTGTTGAAGCTCCCGGGAAAGGTGTTCCATAATTTGCCAACCCATAGCTCCAGCCCAAAATAGTCCATTTTGAATCGGTAGGATTGTTGCAAGTAAGCGGATCTTTTCCCGCAAAAATCTGGTCGGCCTGGAAACGTGGTTCCAATGCAGCCATTCTTGTAAGGAAGTCAGAAGCTGGACGTGGAGCGGCATCCCCAACCTGTGGCCAGCTTGGCTCAGTCCCATCCGCATTCTGGTAATTCCTAAACATACTGTACAAGGTTCCGATCATCTGACAATCATAGCGAGATACAGTTTGATAGGATGAATAATTATATGCCCACCCAATATTATTGGTCGCCATGGTATTATTGTCGGTCTTAAATGCAAGGATCACTTCCTTGTTGCTTGGAGTTGAAGTTGCATTTCCATAATCATCAAATGCTTTTGGATTTGGGACTCCGGCTGCAGCACCGCCTGTATTAATAATATCGTAACCATTTGCCTTACACCATGTTAATGTGGCTAAAGTTGCTGTTATAGCGTTATCCCAACGTGTTGTGTTTGCGTTTCCAAAGCAGATTAAATTATTGTTCTGTCCATTATCGAGATAGGGAGTTGCGCTGTTGAACAATGGCCGGGCTGCGAATTGTAATGCCCTTGCTTTCATGGCCAAAACGGCCCCTTTTGTCAGACGACCCGACATGTTTGCAGGCCAGGCATCGGGTAAACCAGCAATGGCATTGTCACATAATTTCAAGGTATATTGCAAGGTCGAATCCAAACTGGATCTTGGTATAGACAAATTTTCATTGGCATCATAGCTTCTCGTTACCAGCGGCAAACCACCATAACGATAGAATCCTCCCATGTAACGGTAAGCATTTAATCCAATCATTTCAGCTTTAATGGTTGCTTTATCGGCTGCACTCATATCAGGCACCTTATCAATATTTTCATAGACCAACCATGCATTCCGTATAAACGAGAAGGTCTGACCATAATTACCTGTGGAATGGCCATTGGCATCCATACCTAAAATTGGAAGTTGATACATCTGCTGAAAGTTATAGCCACGACCCAATTCATCTGAGAAACAACCCAAGTTTCCATTAGACGAATACTGGAGGGATCCGCTCATAAAGTTTGCAATACTCTCATCCAATGAATTGCTATAGTTCTGCGATATAACCTGAAGGGCATTGACCGAACTTGAATATACCAGATTAAGGTTGGCAACTCCCGTAACATCAGGTTGCTGAAGAAAATAATCCTGACATGAATTAAAGCCCGTTAAAACTCCGACTAATAAAAAATATATTAATATCTTTTTCATATTGATAAAATTTAATTGAATTAGAATTTCATGCTCAAACCAATGTTAACAACCTGAGTCAGTGGGAACAAATACGATTGGCCTGTGTCTGTGGTCTCAGGATCTATACCATATGGTGACAATGCATTTTTGAAGGTGAAAATATTGTTTGCATTGCAATACAGCCGAAGGTTACTTAATCCGATTTTGCTGACAATTATTGTGGAAAAAGTGTAACCCACTTCTAAATTCTTTATTCTGACAAAATCATTGGATTTTAGCCAAAAATCACTGGTGAGGAAACTGTTGGAAGTACTGCTCCCATCGATAAGTGCTCGCGGGAAAGTAATATTTGCTCCGGATGCTGCCTTTTCTGCCGTCCAGCGTCCATTGTAGGCCCATTCATAGACGTTACCTAAACTTTTATAATATGGCAAAGTATAGCCGCTGTTCAAATAATAGGAGCCATGTGCAGAGCCAACCACAAGTACACTAATATCAAATCCCTTGTAATTAACCCCGAATTTGCCATTAAAATGATACTGTGGTAAATTGGTATTGCCAATCGGTGCAATATCCTTATTGTCAATTTTACCATCGCCATTCAAATCCAGGTAACGAATATCCCCCAACGTTGCCACGTTGTTCGAATAGGTATTGAAAGGACGATTGGCAAGTTCCTGTGGAGTATTGAAAAATCCATCACTTATTAAGCCAAAATACTGACCAATCGGTTTGCCTGTTTGGTTCATCCAATCAAATGGATTTGGAGCTTCTGCGCGATAAACCACTTTATTTTTGGAGTAACTCAAACCTAAATTAACAGAATAGCCCACTTCCCTAATTTTATCATTCCAACCTAGGTTGGCTTCGTAACCGGCATTATAGGTCTGACCAATATTGATAGGTGGTGCTCCGGCACCAAATGTCACAGGTATGATCCCCGAAGTAGTAAGAATGTTGTTTCGGTTTTCATTGAAATAATCGGCTGTAAAAGTTAGCCTATCCTTCAAGAAACGTGATTCGACTCCTATATCCAATTTTTGTGATCGCTCCCAGGTAACCAATGGATTCCCCAGATTGCCTTCCTGTGCACCTTTATAATATGGATTGGAGGTTGAACCGTTGCTGTTGCCAAAATAATATCCCTGATTGTAGCCGTTGCCCAAATTTATTGAGTATGAATTCGGAAGATAAAGGTATCTGCGGCCTGTAGTACCCAGCAAATCATTTCCTACTTCACCATAGGAAGCCCGAATTTTAAAGAAATCGACAATCTTATTCCCTTTTAAAAAGCCCTCATTGGTTGGCACCCAACCTACGGAATAAGCAGGAAAAAATCCAAAGCGCTTACCTTTAATAAATTGTTCCGTTCCATTGTAACCAAGGTTGGCTTCAAATAAATAGCGTTCCTTGAAATTATAGGTTACGCGTCCAACCAATCCCATTACTCCGGAAGGGGTATTGTTGGCATCAGACGGTTGACTGTACTGTGACGCCTTCCCCAATACCAAGCCTGTAACCTTATGATCTCCAAAAGTTCCACTATAATCAATTCCTGCATCAAAATACATTTTGCTCCATGTTGAATTAAAACCTGCACTCTGATTATAGGTATTATTGGTAACTGCTCCGCCGAAGAAATCAAATAAGTTGGGATTTGCCTGGTTTCTTTGTACGGTGTAGGTTGGCAGTGAATACAATTGTGCTACCCATTTTGTATAGCTCTGCTGAAAGTTTGCTGTTGCGCGAATCGACAGTCCTTTGGTTATGTAATCCATTTTATGAAGTATTTTCATACTATTGTCCAACAGGGTCTGGGATAAGAAACCAAGTCCGGAACCTACGATCGCGTTAAGCGGACTAACCTGTGTACTTTGTTTCAACCCAAGCGGATTACCAAAAGATCCAGCGGCACCTGCATAACCACTAATCATTTTCCCGTCAATAAAGATTGGAGCAGCTGTAGCATTGCCTTCAACGATTGCCTGATCCAAAATTTTATAACGGGCATTTAAATCAAATGGATTGGTGATGCCATAAGCACTTGAATTTGCTCCATCCCCATTTCTGTTACTGAACTGTCCTGATAAATTTAATGAGACAGACGTGTTCTTATCAACTTTCAGATCGAAATTTGATCTGAAGTTATAGCGTTCATAAGTAGACTTAGATTCAACGGGACCATACTTAATGTGGGGCCCAATACCCTCTTGTTTAAAGTAACCCAGTGAAGTATAGTATTTTAGTCTGTCATTTCCTCCTGACGCATTAAAATTCAACTGCATTTGCGGAGCACTGTTGCCATATACGTCGCTAACGACATCGGAGTTGCCATAATATATAGCAGGACTGGCATTTAGCTGTGCCTTTTGTGCCTCTGTAAGATTAGACATTGCCGAAACTTCGGCAGGTGTATAATCCCGGTTGTTTTTAAACTTCCAAAGATCATCTACACTAAACAATAAGCTGTTATGAGTAACATCGCCTAAATCCCTATTCCCAATCAAAATTGCTTCGTTTCTCATTGAAGCCCATTCATATGAGGTTGCCGTCTTGACAAGATTTGTTGCTTTGGTAGAACCAAAATTTAAAGAAAGACTAAAAACAGGTTTTCCTTCCTTTCCTCGTTTGGTTGTTATAATCACTACACCATTGGCTCCACGGATTCCATAGACTGCCGTGGAGGCAGCATCTTTCAAGATACTTACTCCATCTATTTCGTTTGAGTCAATTCCATTTAATTCTGCATAAGCTTGTTCAGCCGGCTGTTCTACACCATCAATTACAAAAAGTGGTTGTGTATTACCATAGGTTGCAATCCCTCGGATATAAATCTGTGCTGAATTTACACCTGGCTCACCACTTGTTTGCAATCCCGAAATCCCGGTTGCACTCCCGGCCAACATGTTTGTTATATTTCCAACGGGAGTTGTAACTAAATCCTTGCCAGATATGGTTGCAATTGATCCAGTGACATTTTCTTTCTTCTGAGTTCCAAAAGCTGTAATAACGACTTCATCCAAAGTCTTTTGAGATGGAACCAATACCACATTAATTACAGATTTGCTGTTAATATCCAAATCCTGAATTTCGTAGCCAATGAAGGATATCCTTAATTGACCATTTTCAGGTGCATCAATTGAATATCTGCCGTTTACGTCAGTTGCCACTCCGATATTTGTGCCTTTTACTATTACTGAAGCACCCGGAACCGGCTGATTGGTTTCGTCAGTAATCTGACCCGAAATAGTAATCTTTTTAACCAAGGATTTATTCCTCTGCGTCGAGGCATTGGGCTTCTTTTCTTCAATCTTGGTTTCTTGTGAAAAGCCTATATAAGAAACAGACAGAAGAAACAACAAAAAGAATAGGCTCAATGATCGTAGTTTAAAACTCCTCAAAATTGTGCTCATAGCATTGTTTTTCATATATTTGTGTCGATTAAAAGTGTTTTAGTTTTACATTACATAATAAAGTTCAATTCAAAATATTTATATGCGTTGATTTACTGCTATTGCTTCTTATTTACGTTGTTGTGTGTTTTTTTCATGTTTATAGATTTTAGTGTTTTTAATTAATTTGTTGAAATATTTCGAGTATAGCAGTTTTTGAGGACAATACAATATTGTTTCAATTTAAAATCAGGAATATTTCAATGCTGCTTATGCTAAATAAAGACTTGACATTTTTCCCGACCAAATGTATTTTGATTATCAGGTTGAGAATTACTTAATTTTGCTCAAGTCCAGTACTATTTTGCTCATATTTGATTGGGTTAAATAATTCTATATAAGCAATAACAATGGTTCGGTAAATTTTAATATAAATATTTGAATATCAGTAAGATAAATAAAAAATAAGCAGGGACATATTTGGTTAATACCTTATATATCAGTAATTTAAAAGATTATTCCGTAATTTTTTTAAAATAATTCCTAATGTCAACAAATCGGCTAATGTATTAATGTTCAGTGTATTAGAAAGTGAAGTTTTCAAAAAGCTGAATAAATCCCGAAAGGATTTTATTGTTAGCGTTCTTTGGCATATTATGAGCATCAGAGGTAGGATTAATTTCCTGCAACTTGGACGATTCAGCACTATTTGTGAACAAACATACAGGAACCAGTTTGTGAAAAAGTTTGACTTCCTTTCCTTAATACCCGGTTGATCAATCAAACCATTTCTGATGAAAGGGTTATGGCATTTGATCCTTCTTATGAATTTCTGTATCGGGATGCAAAGCAGTTTAATGGTCTGACTTCCTGTCAAGCAAAAAGTAAAAACAAACTGGATTTTCATTTTAATGCATCACTGATCGAGGTATATCTGGTAAAACAAGACTGGCTGGTGATCAAGAGTAACAAGGATAAACCACTCTCGCTGTCAGACTATAAAACAATGTATAACAACAATTTGATGCTCGAACGATTTAAGTGCATTTTTGCTATCAACCCTAACACGCCAAAAAATTAAAAAATTGTCAAAGAACTATTGGATTATGGCAAAATTGCTGCTTAAAATTTACCGAAGTATTGCAATTAAGAAATAGCATAAAAATGTATTGTTACTAGAGCTTGAGTGAAATTTGCACAATACCCGAGGCCTTATGTTACCCACAAAAAAAGGAAGACGGAAGGACGTTTTCGTCCTCCCATCTTCCAGAAAATTAAACTAATACTTGCTAAAAAACTAAACTAATTTAATCCATGAAAAAATAAATTAATATCCTGGATTCTGAGTCCATTGCGGGTTCAATAACATATCATAGGAAGGAATTGGGGCCAAATAGCTATTCCTGATATTCTTTGACTGAATAGGATCTTCCTTGGGGTCTCTGGCAGCAACCACTTGCTCAACCATCTCGAGTCTTGTCATATCGTACCAACGATGAAATTCGCCTGCCAGTTCCCATGCTCTTTCGTCTACGACTGCCTTATTGAAATTGTCAGCAGACAAGCCAACCAAATTGGGTAATCCGGCCCTGGTTCTTACTTTATTTACAGCCCAATAGGCAGAATCATTTGGGGTACCAAGTCCTTTTGCACGGCCTTCAGCAAAAACCAGCAGAACATCTGAATACCTAACCAGATCCTGGACGTGGTTTCCACCGGTTGTTGTGCCAACCCATGGTTGCTGCGGATTGACAAACCCTCCCTCCCTGAATTTTTTAAAATACGGACGAGGTGTAAGAGTTTGATCATACGGGACTCTGACTCTTATGTTGTTTCTGGTCACCCATATGGTATCGTAGAAGCAATCCCTCTTGCGCGGACTTTCAGGATAGTTTTTATAGAAGGCCAATTCACTCATATAATCATCCCAACCATTTTCTTCGCCTGGCATGGCTGAAATTCCGTACATGTTATTTCCCATTCCGGATGCAATACTGAACTGCAAGGCGAATACCGATTCTTTACCATTGTTATTGGCGATCTTGAATGCGTCCCCGTAATTTGCCCACAAATCGTACTGGTTGGATTGAATTACTTTTGATGCTATGTTGGCCGCCAGAGCATAATAGGAAGCTCCTTTTTTAAGTGGATATCCAGCCATTGTCAGGTAAACTTTTGCCAAAATTGACTGGCAGGCTCCTTTGGACGGAAAACCATAATACTTTGATCCCCACACACTCTTTAAAGGTAAATTTTTCTCGGCCCAAAGTAAATCAGATACAATCTGATCATAAACTTTTGCGACAGGGTCTCTGGGAGCCGGCGTACCCGGTGACAAGTTTTTGGTTATAATCGGAACATCCCCCCAGGTCCGGGCTAAATAAAAATAGGAGAAACCTCTTACAAAATATGCAATGGCTGCGTATTTGTCTTTGTCAGCCTGAGACAGACCTGTCACATTGTTGTAATTGGCAATAATGTCATTTGACTGCCTGATGGCTCCCCACAAAGGATTCCAGGCACTTGAAATAGCGCTGTTTGTGGCAGGTGCATTCATGACATCAAACTGACTGTATTTATCTTTATTACCTGTAGACCCAGTCCCTAATTTAGAGAGGGATGTGACATCATCTCCTCCATATGCAACACAATATCCATTGGTTTGATCAAGCCCCGACCAGCCTTTGACCAGCGGATAGAAATTGCCTGCACAAGCAGTAATCAAATCATTTTCGGTATTGTAGTAAGTTACTGAATTGATAGATGCCAGTGGATTCTCATTGAGCTGCTGACAGCTCGCAATAATCAGGGATAAGATTACCAGCGAAAATGCCAGTAGTTGTGTGATATTTTGCTTTTTCATATTTTGTTTAATTAAATAAAAGAAAACTAGAAACCAATCCGAACACCCATGGTAAAAGAACGTGGATTTGGAACAGTACCCCAATCTACAGTTCCCGCATCATCACTTCCAGCACCACCATAAATCGTATATGATTCCGGGTCATACCCCTTGTATTTTGTAATGGTGAGCAAGTTTTGGCCACTGAGGTTTAAACTCAGGGATTTGATTTTAAATTTCGAGAGCAACGTATTCGGTACATTGTAGGATAAACTTATATTGCGTAGTTTGATAAAACTTGCGTCTTCGGCATACATGCTTGAATTGGTTTGCGTGTTGTCCGTCGGAATATTGGTTTCGTTGGTAGGTGTCCAGTGGTTCAGAAATTCAGTTGTTGTAGCCTGTCCTGATCTGTTGTCAAGTTGACCTCCGAACATTGCTAACCTATTGGCGTTCCATGTCTTCTGACCTTGAGTTGATACGACGAAAACATTTAAAGTCCAGTTTTTGTAACTGAAATCATTGGACCAACTTGCAGTATATTTTGGTTGAGCACATCCGAGATTTTGATAATCATTCTGGTTAATCATCCCGTCATTGTTTAAATCCTCAAATTTCTGATTACCGGGAACAAGGCCAAACTTTGCCGCGTCTGCTGCTTCACTGCTTTTCCATGTACCTAACGATTTCAACCCCCAAAGGATGCCTAAGGGTTGTCCTTTTACAATTTCATAAACATTTACTGCAAAATAGCCGTTGGGAGAAGCGATCATGTTAATCTCAGATCCATCCGCATTCTTGCCCAGATCCAATATTTTGTTTCTGTTGATTGAAAGGTTGACTGAGGTTTTCCATTTAAAATCACCAATAACCAATGGGATTCCTCCAAGTGTCACCTCTATTCCTTTATTGCTCACACTACCAACGTTATTCAAATAGGTACCTCCCCCTACATACTGTGAGAGAGGTGATTTTAGCAATAAATCACTTGTTGTTTTTTGATAGGCATCAAAAGAGAAAAATAACCTATTTTTAAGTAAGGAAGCGTCCAATCCTGCATTGACGGTTGAAGTAGTTTCCCATTTCAATTTGTCATTTCCCGGTGCTCCGACAATTGCTGCAGGTGTTTTTGCATTTCCATCGAGCGGATAACCGATACTAGTATTCAACAATGTTAAGGTGCTGTAAGGGCTTATTGCCTGATTACCTGTTTTTCCCCAACTTGCCCTTACTTTAAGATCATTGATGAAACCTAAGCTTTTGATGAACTGTTCTTCACTGGCTTTCCAGGCAAGTGCCAAGGACGGGAAAACACTATATCGGTTTCCATCGGCAAATTTTGATGAACCATCCGAACGTGCACTTAAAGTCAACAAGTATTTATTCATCAAACTATAGTTTACACGACCCAAAAATGATTGAAGCGCTTCGTTGTTGTAGTTGGCTGCCAATGCTTGAGTCCCAAGTGAATAGCCATAGTATCCAAGGGCTGCGGTTGTCATGGCGGCACTACTACCGGTGTTGTTATCGTTCACCCAGGTCTGTTGCTCATAAACTGCACTTAAATTCAGTGAATGAATATCGTTGAACACCTTACTATAGGTAAGGATATTACTATTTTGAAATATGTTCTGTCTGGTTTGTTCGAATGCCGCAGAAACAGTTGCTCCCATGATCAGGTTGTTCACACTCCTATTTACACCTTGTTTCTTTACAATACCGGCATTTACAGTTAATTTCAGATCATTACTAAAAGCATAATTCAAGGACATATTTGCTTCAAAATTATCCAGGATTCGGTCAAATTGAGCATTTTGAGCCATAGCGACCGGGTTTCTGAGTATACTGCCATAAGGAGAGAGGATATTGTAGTTTCCAGAGGTATCATAAACTGGTGAGAGCGGGCTAAAAAGTGTAGCAGTTGATTCAGGTTCTCCCTTGAATCCGCCCCATGAGTTATTGTGCCCATTTGTCTCATTAGCCGTTAGGTTTAATTTCACGCTCAGCTTTTTTGTAAGATTGACATCAATGTTGGAGCGTAGTGAACTTTTTTTCCAACCGGAATTTAGCATAATTCCTGGTTGATCGGAATAGTTTCCTGAAATAAAATAGCGGATGTCTTTGTTACCCCCACGAATAGAAAGCTGATAGTTTTTTACATAGGCATTACGGTAAAGTTCATTCTGCCAATCGGTGCTCTGTGTTTTAAAGGTTGCGATTTGACTATCGGAAAACGGAGGAACTTTGGACATACTGTTTATCGACGATGCAAATTGGAAAGCATTCATCAAATCAAGCTTTTTGGGAAGACTGTTGATGGATAAATTAGCTTCGAATTCCACTTTGGTATCACCTGCTTTACCTGATTTAGTTGTTACTAGGATAACGCCGTTGGAGCCTCTTGATCCGTAAATAGCAGTTGCAGAAGCGTCTTTAAGTACTTCCATGGCCTCAATATCATTCAAGTTCAATCCGTCAATATTGCCTCCAAGGAATCCATCAATGATGTACAATGGATCATTGTTGCCATTTATTGAATTGACTCCCCTGACTCGTACCCTCATTGTGCTGCCAGGTTGCCCGCCAGAACTGGTAACTGATACCCCGGTTGCACTACCCTGAAGAGCCTCTGCAACACGTGTTATTGGTAACTTTTTAATATCTTCCGATTTCATAGAAGATACACTTCCTGTTACATCACTCCTTTTTCTGGTCCCATAACCAATTGCGACAACTTCCTCAAGTCCGATGGTTTCATCTTCCATCACAACATTAATAACCGTTTTACCGCTACTTTTGATCTCGTTGGTCCTCATGCCTACAAATGAGTAAACAAGAATTGAAGTTTCTGAGACGTTTGATAAGGTATAGTTTCCGTCAACATCAGTTATTACTCCTGTTGTTGTTCCTTTAACCAGAACTGAGACGCCAGGAAGTGTCGCTCCTTTACTATCGGTAACTTTACCTGTGATTTTCTTAGCTTGTTGAGTGGAAGGGTTGGAAAGATTCTCAGGGTTCTTTAAATTTCCGTCAAGGTAGTTGCCTGCGATACCTGAAAGACCCATAAAACAAACTAAAACGACAATCAAATTAATTATCGACAGTATTTTCAACAATGGTACATTAAATAATTTTTTTTCTCCGAATTTTTGATTCTTTTTCATATTTTTGATAAATGTTGGATAGCTCCCGTAAACGATGCATGAATGCCAATAAATACATCACAGGACGCTATTAATTAAACAATTAACACAATGGTTTACAGGTTTGTCTATTGGCAAACCTGTATCTTTTTGTCAGTTTTCCTTATCTCATAGGCAGTATTATTTTTATTTACATAATTATCTATAATTAATATTGTCAACTTGATTTATTAAAATTATTATATGAATTTTAAATAACATCCTTCAATTATCATCCTATTTGTAAGAAATTTTCCTCATCTAAATTAGAGGATTATTGTATGATCCAAAAAGTCTAATTTGGTTCTTTCCAACTGGTTCAAAAGTATATGCCACGATCAGATATTTTTAAATATATTCTGTTCAAGCATAATACTATTTTGCTCGATTTAATACTAGTCAGATGATTTCGGTAAGAATAAAAGATCTATTACTAAAAGAATAAAACCATTTTATTTCAGGTAATTCAGTATAAAACGATCTTTTGGTTTGTTAACACTATTCTGCCACATCTCCCTGTAGGACTCCTGAGTCAGATGATGAGCCCTGTAAGGAACGTTAAATATAATTTTGGGACCTTTTGCCTGATTGATAGCAGCATATATCGCTGTCGATAGACAACTCTGATCAATCAACCCTATCTCCACAACCAGTTTGGCCTTTGATCCTTTAAGTAGGTGAACTACATCAAAATATGGCAATATATTCAATATCTGATATTTATCATAGTTGGAGGCGTATGGATAAGGCCAACTGTCTTTGCGTTCTACAAGAAAGCCGCCCCAATCGCACATAGCAGGTACAGTGGCAACAACTGCGCTTACACGATGATCCAGGCCTGCGGCGGCCAAAGCCTGCCCTCCGCCCTGACTCTCCCCTATTACCAGTATTCGGTTCCTGTCCCATTCAGGCTGATTGGTTAGGAATTCAAGTGTCCTGATTATTCTCAAATACATCCCCCGAAAATATATTTTTTGCTTATTATCAAGACCTTGTTTTGGATAATCCTTTAACTCGCCATCATTTAGCAAATTGTAATATTCATCGGGTTGTCCGTTTAACATCCCATGAGCATTCAGGTCAAAACTCAGAGCTCCCTTTCCCATTGTTGCATACCGGATGGCATTCCCCGGTTCCGAACGGGCCCAATTTGGATTGACACCTGCGGCATGAAAATAAACGACAATCGGCAAAGTTTTTGCTTTAGCTGAATCAGGTTTAGCAAAATATCCACGAGCCGGTTTTGAACCAGTGCAATTAATTTCCATATCAAAACACCGATACCCAGTTTCTTTGCTAGCTACTTCGACGGCTTTTACTTTCATCGGTAGTGATCGCAAGGCTGCTTTCTCGTTATTCCAGAATTTATCAAAATCTTTAGGACGCGTTGTTACCGGCTTAAAATTCTCAGGGTCAACGATTAGTCCAATACTTGTCGTTTCAGATTTTGTAGATAGTTCAATTATAATGCTGCCTGGTTTGTCAGATACTTCTTCAAAGATCACAAGTGAATCACCGACGTATCGTATCTTATTTTTTGAATACTGTAATCCGAAATTTCTCAATATTTTGATTTCAATGGAATCTTTTCCCGGATCCTTTGAAAATAGAGCAACCTGAATCTTTTGACCCTTTCTGTACACACCTGATTCATTCGTCTGCTTCAGAAGGAGGTTTTGTCCATTCCCAACAGAGATGAATCCGAGAAAAATAATGCACACAAAAAATTGGTAGTGAATTGATTTCATTATAGTGATGTTGACCGACCTGTTGATTTTAAACCAATACATTTTAAGCTTCAACTTAGGGGTCAAAATTGATACGATCCTGTTTCAGTAGATTGATCTATTTTGCTCAAACATGATATTATTTTGTTCGATCTTTAAAATTTGAATCACCGATAAACTCGATAATATCGAAGCGATCAGACAGATTCCATCTTGAAAGGTGAAAAGGCAATTCTTTTATTATCGAACATAAGCAATCAAACAATTTTAATTTCAGTAATAAACCGATCCATGGGTGTACGTATTTTCTTCAGATTTACCAGCCAGTCATTTTCAGAATCCCTATAGCCCAAAGGTAGAAGTACAACACTTCTTAAACCCTTTTCTTTAAGATTTAGAAGGACATCCAATTTGGCATTGTCGAACCCTCCAACAGGTGTTGAATCTACATCCAATTCAGCGGTAGCTGCAATAGCTATTCCAAAACTAATGAATGCTGGTTTTGTTGCATGATTGAAATTCCGTCCAGGAGTCAGTGATTGATACTTCCAATATTTTTCAGTTTTATCCTCAGAAACAGCTTATCCAATCATCATCTTTGTAGCATATCGCCAGTTCGATGCATCCAATAATTCCATGTTTTAAGGTTTGTTTTTATTCTCACTTGTATTCCCCAATTTCAAATTGGAATACGGATTGATGTTCTGCCATTCTGTAAAAGATTTTTCGAGGCACTTCAAAAACACTTCAATTGGTTGTGCTCCTGATATTGAATATTTGCTATTGAAGATAAAAAATGGAACTCCCCTTATTCCTAAGTTTTGTGCTTCCTGTATATCCTGATTCACGCGATAAGCGTAATCGTCATTGGTTAGTGCCTCAAGAATGTCCTTATCCGTCAGGCCAATATTCTTCCCCAGTTCAGCCAACACTGCATGGTTGCCGAAATCTTTGCCATCAATATAATAGGCACGGAATAAACTCTCCTCAGCTTCATCGCCCTTCCCTTTTGTCTTTGCCATTTGGAAATTGCTCGATGGCTGCTTCATAATGACGTTTGCCAATGTAACAGAAAGGGCACATGATGTCGCTCCAAACGTCAACCTTCATTTTGCTATTTGATTGTTTCAAAATATTTTAAAACGATATTTCGTTAGGTACTTTGGGTCTCCCCGCTTCAATCCATGCCTGTCGTATTAATTCAGCCAATGATTTGGAGGAACTTTCGATCATTTTATTGGTAAATCCTTTCGTTTTCTGCCAAAGGGTTTGATAATAAAGACCATTGTACTCCTGGTTTGCTTTTTTGTAGGCAAACTTATCCGCATTTAAAAGTGAATCCTTGTATTGGTAATTAATGTACATGTAATCAAAAACATATCGACTTACGTCCCTAACCTTATGCAACCGGGAACGTTTGACAATTATTGAATCGGCGTACAACCCAAACATTTTAGATTCGTACCTATTGTGGATCCCCTTTTGTTCGGTAAGTTGTCCATCATAGTTCAAAGTTAAATGCAATGGCATATGCCCATCGCCAACATAATGACCAAGATCAGCTGCTGTCAATAAAACTTTTGACCATTCCTTTGCTTTAAATTCTTTCACCAGGACATGGTATGTTGAATCGGTCACCCAAGGAAGCGTCCCATTCTTTTTAATGAAATCAATTCCATACTTGCCAAAAGCCTCATCCCTTCCTTCGACAATCTTATGTGCATTGTTGAAATCATCATAAGCATCTATATCGATATAGTGCTTGATCCCTTCAGTTGGATCAATGCTTTTCCTTTTGTCGGGATCAGAACCATGCGCGGAAAGTACTTCTGACCAACCACGAAAGTTATTAAGCTTTGCTGGGAAGAACTGTGAGGCTGAGCTGTTGATTTTGAAGTGTCCCTTTTCGCCCCAACTGCAAAGGAGCAGCAACATAGAAATCAGGGTCAAGTACTGAAAAACCATTCTCTTCATAATAATTTGGTATATAGATATTTAAATTATCCTGATTAACGCACCGTTTTCGTTCCAAAGTTCAACTTAACCATTTTATACTTTAAAATGTTCATCGGCTGTTTTTAAATTAATTTTCCGTCAAAGCTAAAGATTCTTTTTACTCTATCAGTCCCTTTAAATAGTTCAGGTCCCAAATCTAAACAACGACTACTTTGAAAGGATTAAAAGTAAAAGCAAAACTTGTTGAAAAATACATTTACGGCTACAAATAGATTGGCAGATTCTGAACAGATTAAAATGTTATAATTAATTAACAATAATTAACGATGTGTTCAAATCAACAACTAAAAAAATAGTCAATATTTGGTACAATAAAATAACTAAAGATTTGTACTGTTGAACCGCATTTGCCCAAGAGTTTTTTTTGATTAATCCGACATTCTAAAATATTTATTAATGTTCATAATGACCGTATTTCAAAAAATTATGCCAACGAAATTTATTCTATTCACACAACTGTTCACCCCCTTTCTTAATCATATATATTGATGCAGAAAAAATTAATATACGTCATGCTGTTATTTATGTTTCTTTCCGCTTGTAACGGGAATAAAGTAAGTATTGTCACGTATGACCTGAAAAAAACCGATTACATCGAGGCAATTGATGCTACCGGAACGATACAGGCGGTGAACAATGTTATGATCATGTCGCCGGGGATCAACTCGTCCGGTATGTCAGTGGCTTACCTTGCCAAAGAGGGACAGCATGTAAAAAAGGGAGATACCATCTGCATTCTCGAAGCACCTGAACTCGTGTACAACCTTGAGACATTTAATGTTGAGCTCGAAAAGATGGAGGCTGACATGAAAAAGCTGGTAGCCGACAATGCCATGGAAAATGCAGTATTAAATGCGCAGGTCGAAACCAATAAGGCACAGATTGCCATCACCATGCTTGATTCGATTCAACTGAAATTTGTCCCCTCCATCAGGCAACAACTGATCTCGCTTGATATGGAAAAGGTGAATGTTGAAAAAAAGAAACTTCAAAAAAAGGTTGCAGCCCAACAGCGGATCGACAAATCGGAGCTTACGCAGTTGAGTTCCCGTATAATGATGCAAAAAAACCGCATCAAGGTATTTCAGGACCAGGTCAATTCACTTACCCTTAAGGCTCCCGATGATGGAATTGTAATTCATTACGAAGCCCCGTTGATGTATTTTATGGGTAATGGGGTCGGGACAATGGGTGGTAAAATTGAGGAAAAAAGTAGTGTTTTCAGCAATTCGCCATTACTTCAGTTTCCGGACATGAACCAGATGCAGGTATCGGTAAATGTACCGGAAGCTGAATACAAAAGGATCCAGAACAACCAAAATGTACTGATCAGTGTGGATGCTGCTGACAATCTTCATACTACAGGAAAAATAAAAAGGAAATCCCTTGCGGGAAAGAACAATGGGGAGAAATCTGCAATCAAGAGCTACGAGGTGGTCATCAGCGTTGACAGTTGCCATCTTAAAATGAAGCCCGGCATTAGTGCTAACTGCCGGATAATTGTTGACCAGGTGAAAGATACCATCGTTGTACCATCGGCAGCGGTCTTTAGCAGGGACAGCCTTAAAATTGTTTATGTGGCAGCGGATGACAAATTTATGCCTGTTGTTATTGAGACAGGCCTGTCCAACAATTCGCGCAGCATCATCTCAAAAGGACTTTCGGGAAATGAGACCATTGCCCTGATGGAGCCACCCTACAATCGTATCAAAAAAGGGGTGAAATCCACAGATGATAAAAACAATGCTCCCGGTTTGGCCAAACACGATTCAATCCAAAAAAAATCGACAATAAAAAATTAACATATCTTTCTAACACACTGAAAAACAGTTATAATATTATCTGATAATGAACAAAAATATTATTCTTTTTATTTTTCTGGGCCTTGCCGCCTGCACGGGAAAAGTAGTCCAGGACGTTCAGACGACATTTGTCAAACGGGGTACCTTTACGGAGGAACTAACAGAGGAGGGCACGGTGCGGTCAGTGAATTCAGTCAGTATCAACGCGCCCAATATCTCGTACCGTTATGGAAGCCTTAAAATCACAAACATGGTGAGCGACGGCAAAGAGGTAAACAAAGGGGACACCGTGATCACTTTTGATGCGTCAGAATTGAAGAAATCGATCATAACCTCCCAGCAGCAGCTTGAAATTGCAAATGCAGAATTTGAAAAACTCAAGGCAACGCAAGAATCAGAAATTGAAGACCTTGAATCTGACCTTGAAATAACCCAGATTTCCCAGAAAATCTCAAAAATCAACTTTGAACAGGCCAGTTATGAGTCGGAAGTGACCAAAAAGGAGATTAACCTAAAACTTGAAACGGCCAATATAGCACTCGAACGGGCAAAGGAGCAGATAGAAAACAGAAAGAAGATTCAAAAGGAAGACCTCTTTCAGCGCACCTTGAGCATGAAACAATTGAAAGCCACACTGGATGATGCCAATGGTTATCTTTCTGATCTTTTTGTGATCAGTCCTGGACCTGGTATCGCGATCCTGAAAGACAACTGGATGACAAACCAGAAATGGCAGGTCGGGGATCAACCTTATTCGGGGACCACACTGATCGAGCTTCCCGATTTAAGTGAAATGATGGCAGAGGTAAAAATAAATGAGGTCGATATCACGAAGATCCTTCCCGGTCTTAAAGTTGAAATTAAGCCGGATGCCTACTCTGATACCATCTTTACTGGTAAAGTGATTGCCATTGCCAACCTCGCCCAGAACAAGGACTCCAAATCAAAAATAAAAATATTTCCAGTTCAGATTTTGATCGACAACAAGACGATCAGTCTTTTGCCGGGCCTTACCGTGAGTTGTAAAATTAAGATCAACGAATTGAAGGGGGTGATGTACGTCCCTGTCGAGGCAATTTTTAAGGAACAGGGAAGTGAATTTGTTTATGTCAAAACATCTTCCGGCTTTAAGCGGAAGGACATCAAAATTGGCGCAGTAAATACCGATTTCGTGGTTGTCAAAGAGGGATTGGAAGAAAATGAGGAACTTGCATTGACCGATCCATACCTCAATAAGGAAGAAGGCAAAGGGGAAAGCAAAGGAGAAAGCAAATCCAAATCAAATGGCCAATAGTTATTTAAACCACCATGATGACTAAAAAAATACGATTTCGCAACGATCACCTGGTTTTCTATAGTGGAACCAGGGTATTGATATACACGCTGCTTGTCATTTTGTCAATGGCATGTGGCAACGGTGCATCCACCGAATTTACTGTCATGAAGGGCACATTCAGGCATTCGGTCACCGAGACTGGAGAATTGGAAGCAATCAAAGCATCCAATATCAAGATGCCACGGATCGCTTATCAGTATGGCTACCAGTTTAAAATTATCGGGCTGGCAGAACATGGTAAAATTGTCCATAAAGGGGATTCGATCATCAAACTCGACCCATCATCCATTGTCAAGTACATCCTTGAAGGGGAAGACAAGCTCGAAAATGAACTGGCAGCAGCCAACAAGCAAACGGTGCAAAGCGAGGAGAATATTCAGGGGCTGAAATCCCAGGTGAAAAATGAGCAGGCGGCATATGATCTTGAAAAGCTTGAACTGGACAGGTGCAAATTTGATACTGAATCGAAAAAGAAAATTAAAGAGCTGAAATTTCAACAGGCAACGATCAAACTGAAAAAGGCTAAGCGCAAACTGGAACTGACCTACATCCTGGAAAAGCATGATCAGCAAATTCAGAAAATTAAAGTTCTTCAGCGAAAAAACGACCTTCAAAGTGCAAAGGAAAATTTGAAGCAGCTCCTGATCAAATCTCCAACCGATGGTATTTTTCAGGTTTCGATGAACATTTTCACAGAAAACCCACAGAACTGGAGGTTGGGCGATTCGCCCTACCAGGGCCAGATGATCGCAAGTATCCCGGATATCAACCACATGAAGGTCCAAACCTATATCAATGAAGTAGAATTCAGTAAGGTAAAACCGGGGATGAAGGTACTGGTCCGGCTCGATGCGCTCCCTTCGGTCCCATTCAACGGGTTCATCAAAGAGATAAGCAAAATTTGTTTTACACGGGAAAAAGAGAAAGTATTCAATGTGGTTGTCGAAATCTCCGAATCGGATTTGCGCCTTAAACCGGGCATGACCGTCAGTTGTGAATATATTTTGTACGAGGCTGAGAATGGGATTTTTGTACCGAACAACTGTCTTTTAAAAGAGAAAGGGCACAGTTATGTTTTTCTTGACCGGAGCGGCTCCCCGCGCAAGGTCGAAGTCAAAAGCGGCCCTTCGAATACCAACCATACGATCATCGCCGGGGATGTGGAGCCGGGACAGAAGCTTGTTCCTTTCGAAAAAGTACTCACCAAATTAAATAACTGATCATGCAATTCAATGAAAACTTAACTATTGCCGCGCTGAGTATTATTGACCATAAGTTCCGTTCTTTTCTTACGATGCTCGGGATTATTTTTGGTACGGCATCGGTGATTACGATGGTATCGATCGGTGAGGGGGCTAAACTTCAAGCCATCGCCAAATACAAGGATATGGGGATCAGCAATATAATTATCAG
>Ga0114951_10001556_pt1 | contig 27984 bp, 21 predicted proteins | sample AM7aDNAmetaG_FD_88677 | JGI IMG/M metagenome (GOLD analysis project Ga0114951, IMG submission 88677) | Freshwater microbial communities from Finland to study Microbial Dark Matter (Phase II) - AM7a DNA metaG | ecosystem: Environmental > Aquatic > Freshwater > Lake | place: Finland: Lake Alinen... | reverse complement strand
GACTTCTTTGTAGAGATATTTTTTGGATCATTTGCCTCGGCCGTTCTTTAATTTCTAAAATCTTATGAAAAGGTAACACATAATCCGCCTTCTGCAAGGGCACACGCCTCTTATTTCCATCAAATTCAACAATCCCATTGAGGCTGGAAATAGAGCTTTCCGCTGATTTCAAATGTTATAAATTGACCTAAGATGCGACTAGCAATATATAGCAGAATATAGCAATAATTCTAGCGGTCTAACGGGGAGAAAAATAGGAGTGAATAGCTACAGAGGTTTGTGAATCGATACCCGGAATGGCTTGAAGCTTTTCGATACTAGAGGAACGGATCTCTTCGATGGAATTGAAATAACCGAGGAGAATACGTTTCCGCTTCTCGCCAATCCCGGGAATATCATCCAAGACAGAACGCCGCAAGGCTTTCGACTTGAGCTTGCGATGATACGTGATCGCGAACCGGTGCGCCTCATCCCGAACCTTCTTCAAAAGATAAAGAGCAGGTGAATCTGCGGCCATGACGAGCGGAGCCCGGAACTTCGGGGAATGGATCCACTCAAACTGCTTGGCGATGGAAATAAGTTCCAGCGTTGCCATCCCTTCCCTCGCGAGAACCCTGGCAGCGGTGTTGAGATGCCCCTTTCCACCATCGATCATGATGAGATCCGGTATAAAATCTTCCCGACCTTCCTGGATGCCTCGAAGCATACGCGTCAAGGCTTCAGCAATCATAGCGTAATCATTAATCCCCGAGACCCCTCGGATTTTATAGCGCCGGTACCCGAACTTGTCGGGAAGCTCACGGTAAAAGCTCACTTTCGATGCCACGGCCTGATCTCCTTGCACATTCGAGACATCGAAGCAAACAATACGCTCTGGGATCCTCTCAAGCTTCAACCGCTGTTTCAATTCGATCGTTGCCGAAAGCGAAATACCTTGCCCCGGATTTTTCGGAAGAAACCTTTTTTTTCGGAGCTTTGAAAGAGCGTCGATCTGCTCCTTGAAAAATTGCGCGTCCTCGAATCGCAACTCTCCGCTCGCCTTTTCCATTCTGTCTTTGAGATACTGAGCAAAGCTTTTTTTGCCTCCCCCAAGAAAACGCTTCACCTCATTAATTAAACGGTCGTATTCCGGTTTCACCTTGGGATTGATGCACGGGGCAATGCACTGCCCAATATGGTGATAAAGACACGCCGTTTTAGGGAGCAGCTGGCATTTCCGGATCGGAAAAAGATCGTTGATCAGGTTCACGGCTTGGTGCAATAGCTTCGCGTCGGTGTAAGGACCATAATAGATCGCCCTTGGGTCCGCCCTCTGACGCGTGACGCAGATCCTTGGAAATTTTTCGCGTGTGATCTTCAGAAGAGGAAAACTTTTATCGTCCTTGAGGTCCTGATTGTAGCGAGGTTGATGCTTGTGGATGAGATGCGCCTCAAGAAGCAACGCATCGACTTCGGTCGGAGTATCAATGTGATCGATCCTTCGGACCTTGCTCATAAGGGCCGTGATCTTGGGAATCGGGGCGGGCACCTTGAAATACGAGCGCACCCTTTTGCGGAGCGACTTAGCCTTGCCGATGTAGAGGAGCGCTCCCCTCGCGTCGCGCATCAGGTAAATGCCAGCGCTTAGCGGAAGCTTTTCGACTACTGACCGAATTTTTGAGAACACCGCACTTTTTTTAGGTTTTCTTTTATTCATATCGGCTTAAAGCGCAAGGTGCAAAGAAAAAACTTTGAGCCTTGACCTTTGCGCTCTGCGCGACCAAAGATCAAGCTCCATCGATCAATTTTTCCATCTGGGCAGGATCCGACGCGGGCTTGCGCTTTTTCCGAAACCAGGCAAAAGCTTCATTAACCTCCGGTACCCGGCACACGAAGCAGAGCCCGAAATACGAAACCGTCGCGATCAGGATGCTGCCGAACACCTGCACGAGCTGTATGCGGGTTCCCGTCCCTGGAATCCAGAATTTGAAAAGCTCCCAGCTTCCGTAACAAATGAATCCCATGACTACGGACGCCAAAAGGATCCTCAAAAAAGAGACTGCCACCTCGCGAAACGGAAACTCCCCCACTTTTTTCGGATAATAATAGATCAGTTGACCGAACTGGAAGATCCCGGAAATAGAAGTTGCGATCGCAAGCCCCGCTTCTTTAAACGGCATCATCAGGATCAGATTTAGAGCAATATTGGAGCAAAGGGAGATGATAGCCGTTTTCATCGGAGTTTTGGAGTCATGGGCCGCATAGTAGGCGCTGTTCATGATCTTCTGTCCCGCGAATGCAAAAAGACCGATCGTAAACCCAAGAAGCACAGCCGCGCATCGCGCTGTGGAGGCCGCGTCGAATTCCCCGCGCTCAAAAAGCACACGAATAATCGGTTCGCGAAGAACGATCAGCCCGACCGAGGACGGGAGGATGATGAAAAAGATACTCCGCAGCGCGAATGATAGCGTTTTCCGGGAAGCTTCTTTCTCTCCTCGCGCGATCTGACGGCTCATCATGGGAAGAAGCGCTGTCCCCATCGCGAGCGCAAAGATCCCGAGCGGGAACTGCATCAGACGGTTCCCGTACCAGAGACTGGAATTGGCACCCGGGCCTATCAGCATCCCAAGGGTCATGTCCACGCTGATATTGATCTGCACGACCGCAAAGCTCAACGTAACCGGTAAGAGCAGCTTCCAAACTTTTTGAAGCCACTCATACCCCATATCCCAGATCCACCGGAACCGGAAGCCGATCTTCAGAAGCGGAGGAACCTCCACGGCAACATGCAAAAAACCGGCGATGAGGATCAGGTATGAAAGCCATCGGATCCTCTCAATATAATCGCCAGCGGCCCACGCAGGCACCCAAAGCACTCCCGCGATCCAAATAATGTCAAGGACCGGGCCTCCGAGCGCGGGAGCAAAAAAGTGGCGGTGACTGTTCAGAACCCCCATGCCGATCGCATAAAGCGAAATAAAACAAAGGTAGGGGAAAAGGATTCTGGAAAGATCGAGGGTAAGCATCACGGTCGGGGAACGAAAGCCGATCCAGATAAGAAAAGCAAGTAAACCCTCCACCGCCAGAACAAAAACAAAAAGAACGCAGACCAGGAATGTAACCGTAATGTTGGTGAAGCGGAACGCCTCTTCCTTGCTAACCTTCGCGGCGACCTCGTTATAGACAGGGATGAAAGCACTCGTAAGCCCGCCCTCCCCCACAATGCGCCGGAAGAGGTTCGGCAGCATGAACGCGTAAAGAAAAGCGTCCCACTGCCAACTCGTCCCGAAGGTCTTGGCACTCACAATGTCCCGAATGAGCCCTAAGATCCTGCTAACCAGGGTCATGATCCCCACGACTGCGGCAGCCTTCATCAGGTGCCGTTTCCCTGTGGCGTGGGTAGGGGGAAGCTCGTTGACAGGAGCAGAACCCCGTGTTACATTGTCGCCACTTTTTTCACCTAAAGGAGTCATCGAAATGCCCAATATTCGTTCCGCTGCAAAACGTATTCGAAGTGATGCTAAGAAACGCGCAAAGAACCTGGCCGTTCTCTCAGAGCTGAAATCCCTCAGCAAGAAATTGGCCCAGCTCGCCTCAGAGCCTGAAAAGGCCCAAGCGATCGGCGCAACTCTCGTAGCCCGCTATGACCATGCGGTCTCCAAAGGGGTAATCCCCCACGGCCGCGCTGACCGGAGAAAATCCCGTATCGCGCTTTTTCTCGCTAAGATCAAGAAAAAGTAATCTTAGTCACGTTTTTATTAAAAAAGACAGGCTGAATTAAAAAGTAATTCAGCCTGTCTTTTTTTATGTCGTATACTCCAAAAGCCAAGCTTCCAATCCCGAAGTGCCTTCGACTTGTCCGCTCTTGGACTTCCGATCGATCTGATAGAGGGCTTCCACGGCCGATTCTAATCGCTCGACTGGAAATCGCCTGAGAGCATTCAAGCGACTCGGAGACATCCGAAGTTTGGTGCTGATCTCTCGTTCAGACACCCCTGAAGCCAAAAGCATGGCCGCTTGCCATAATTGCCGGAGCTGCCAGTGCAAAATTCCGACCAGAGAAAAAAGATCCGCCTCGTAAAAATCCATCAAATCACGAAAAACCTTAAGAGCCCTCGCCGGATCATGATCCACCAATGCATTTGTGAGCTTAAAAACATCCATCTCCGTCCAGTTCTCTTCGAACCGGTTAACCATCTCCTCATCGATCTCAGGCTTGTCGCCCGCGAACTGCACGAGCCGTTCAAGCATGGTATCCAGGAACATCACCGCATCCCCGCACATGGCGAGGATCCGGGCCTTGGCGCCAGAAGCCATGGTCTTGTGATATTGCATGAGCTTTTGCTGGAGGAAGGTCGCCCCCGCCCCGCGAGCCTCGTCTTTGGCCAAAAGGATCAGCTGCCCCTTGGCCTTGATAAGTTTCTGAAGCTCCGACGCGCCTTTGAGATCATCCGCTTCCAAGATAAGCATGGTCCCGGGCGTCGGATTTCCGAGGTAAGCGGTCAGCACTGCGAGATCCTGCTCTTTCAGGGATCCCGCACCCAGAGCATAGATCACCTGCCCTGATGAAAAAAATGGAAGAGTTCTGGCAGCTGCAAGAACAATTCCAAGGGGGGTTTCGTCGAGATTGAAGGTTTGCTGAGCAAGAGGTCCGCCGGATTTTTTTTCAATCTCAGCAGTAAGTGCCCTGGCTCTCTGAGTTCTGAGGAACGGATCACCAGAAATGAGAAATACTTCGGTATTCACAAGAGGTGGCAAAGAAAAGACCTTACCAATCGTCGGTAATGCGATCCACAATGTTATAGGCAAGACGGTGAACGGCATCCACGGATGCCTTCTGCTGGCCGATCGATGTCACCGTGGTTATATAGTATTCCGTATCTCCCGAGAAATTCGGCTCCGCCCAGATAACATCTCCCGTCTTCGCTTCCACAAGCTGTAGGCTGACAACGATAAAAAGACGGTATTGCGATACACCTTCCAGAGAATTGAACCGAAGCCCTTCCTGTTGCAGAGCTACCAGATTGGTTTTTAGGATCGCATCGGCTTTCTTTTGCTCCACAACCTTCACCGTGCCATCCTGTTGGAGACGCTGGATCACCGCATTGGTGATATCCATTTCGAGTCCTTGCTGGTAGGCGCTGAGACTCCCCATATCGAGCTTGTTCTTCACGGTTTCAACATAGATCGTTTTGATGTTGCGCGGAAGCACGGTCTTGCGGGTATACCCGCAACCGCTCAAGGCTATCGCCATAACTAAACCAAAAATTCCCACTGATCTCATATTTTTCATCATAAGTCCTCGTTACTCACTTGATAGTGAAACGTTCTTTTTCTTTGGAAAGAAAATCATGTCGTGTGGTTAGATCTGAAAGGCGCTGCCCGATGCGATCCTTTTCGGTCTCAAGATCTTGCTGCATAGCCTTCGAAGTCACGGTTGGGATCACCTTGTCGGCTTCCACGACCCGTTTCTCAAGGATCGCTCTCTCCTGCTGTTCGATCGCAAGCTCCTCATCAATCACGCCGGCGAGTTTCGCCCCAACTTCCTTATACTCATTATATCTCTTGGCGCCTTCGGCGTCGCGGGGAGCTTCTTTCTTTCCTGCGTCCCCCAGCACGATGCCTTGTTCCTGGGCGTAAACGCTGTAAGAGATCTCCAGCTGCTCCCGCAAGTTCATGGCATCTTCCCGCAGCTGTTTCTCATCCGGAGCCGGCTCGGCTTTTTCCTTCTTCTCCGCATCCGTTCCAGGAGTCACAGGTTCGATCGGCGGAGGAGGCGCCGCGGGGGTCTTTTCCTTGATCAGAACCTCCGTTGCTTCCAACTCGGCCTTAAAACGTTCGAGCTCCTGGGTCTGATTATCCAGGCGATTTAAAAGCACATCCTTCCGGCTTTTCCTGGGAACCACGCGGCGTGCACTCTGGACCGCTTCTTCGATAAAAGCATAGGGTACTTTAATAAACGAAGTGCGAAACTTCACTCCCCCATCAAGAGAAGCCTTCGCGTTCAAGATCTGTAACTGCTTTTCGAGTTTGTTGATTTCTTCCGCCTTCGCTTGGATCATCAGACTTTCCAGCTCGATCCCTTCCTGAAGTTTTTTGGCTTTGGCGTCCGAACCCGGCTTTTTCGCAGCGTCCGTTAAAGTCACATCTTCATTCGGAAGCCCGAAAATAAACGCCTTGGCAAGATAGGCGGGACCTGTAACCGGCTTCGCGAGGGTCCGCAGAACACTCCCTTTTCCATCCTTCGGATTCAACGTCTGATCCAGCTCTTCCAGAAGCTTTTTCTTATTTTTTTGCCGATCTTCTATGTCTTGATAGCTTCGCCGAAGGTCTTTCTCCACAGCCTTGATCTTCTTGCGAAGTTTTCGCACGTCCACGTCCTTATTGTCGTCGAGGTACTTCATCATGGATTGCTGTTCCTTCAGGGCCAGCTCTTTGTCAAACGCAGTGCTAAGAGTTTCCACGATGTCCTGTTGGGCTTTGACCTGCTCACTCAGATGCATTTTTAGCTCAAGCAATTCTTCGATATTCTTCTTTTGGAGGTCACCGGCCTCAACATTAAACGGATTTAAAGCCGCCTTGGGAGCCGATCGACTTTCGATCATAGCTTCAAGCTCTTGCTCGGCGGACTTGCCAAAATATTTTTCATAGAGCGCCATTTTTGCGTCCAATTTTGTCTCAAGAGCTTCAATGTCTTTTTCACGAGCCAAAAGTTTTGGGTCGGTGGGTTTGGTGGGATCTTTTGCCGCAACCCCGCGCAGACGCTTCCGCTTCACGCCGCTTTCGGAACGCTCAGGTGTCAGTAAAGCTTGCAACTCGCTGTAACGCTTGTAGAGTTTTTCCTTTTTCTCAAGGAGTTCTTTTTTCTTTCGGGAAAGCTTGTAAAGCTCCTTTTCATCCATCTGCTGGATCTTTTGAAGCGGAGTTTCCGGCTGCCCCATGAACGGCAAATGATCCGGAATCAGATTCCCAAGATTATCCGGGATCAGATTCTCATAGAATTTTTCATCTGGAACGCCCAGCTCGGAACGCCAAGATTCAAGACGAGCCTTTTCTTCGGCAAGAGCATCGCGCTCGGCCTCAAGGGATGACATCCACCGATCCATGGCTTTTTGGAATTCCGGAGACGTATTACTTTTGAAACGTTTCTTCTTACGTTCGAGCTCTTTGAACTTCTCGTTCAACTCACCTTCGCGGCGCTTCAGGTCCTGTTTGCGGCGATCCAGACTCTCACTTTTATTCTTATCGATCGCTTTAATACGTTTTTTCATCTGGGTGATCTCTTTTTTGAGCTGCTCCCTTTCGGCCTTTTGCCCAGCCCCCATCGCCTGATATTTCGCCTCCAGGGTCGCCAACTCTTTCTGCAACTCCCCGGCTTTGGCATTAAGATACTTCACGGGCTCTTGCAATGAATGAAGTTTTTCTGAGGCCTTTTTCCCCCAACCCGTGTTGGGGTAGCGGTTCGAGGTGTCGAAATAATAGATCAACGCGCTTGCAAGATAATTGTCCTTTTCGTAATAAAGACCGATCCGGTAGTTTTTCTCAGCGTTCATCTCATCCACTTGTTGGCTGATCTTTTCGGCTTGCTGAGCTTCTTCGGTGCCGGGATAGCGTTTGAGATAGCCCTGTGCCTGGCGAGACGCTTCATCGAGCGCGCTCTGATCGCGGGTCTGATCGGAAGATTTCGCGTATGAAACTTCAGCCATGTGGAGGCGGGCCTGCTTAAGCAAGCTGCTTTGGGGGTATTGATCGATCAGATTTTGATAAGCCTCGAGGGCATCATCAAATCGCGCGGACTTTTGGTAAGCAACCCCGAGACTAAACTGGGCCTTGTCCCCAAACGCTCCGTAGGGTGCTGCCTCTACGATCTTTTGGAACACTTCAATGGCCAATGGCAGAGATGGGCGGATATCAAGCCCCAAGAGCTTCCCTTTTTTCCCGGAAAGAAACATGGTTCCGATCTGGTACTCGCGCTCAATCACTTCTTCGAAACGCTCGCTTTGGGGATAGGATTTAATCAGCGCTTGATAGGCCTTGTGCGCCTCCACAAAATCTCCGGTCTCTTCCAAGATGGTTCCAATCCGGTATTGGGATTCAGGGGCCACTCGAGATTTCGGGTACTGTTTGAGGACTATTTTGAATTGTTCGGTCGCCTTATCGAGTTTTTTTTCTTTATAGAGGTCTAAGGCATTATCAAAAATATCATCGGCACCGCTTTGAGTCTCGGATTCGGTATTGATGAACTTCCCTTGTTCAGGAGACCAAACCCAATCCGCAGAGGCAAAAGAGTGCGGGAGGAGCAGTATAAAAATGAAGGCAAAAACCTTCGAGATTTTCATAAGTCGTTTACAATCTTCGAGTTAGGAATATTTGCGAGGCGTTACTATATCATGGGGCAAGAAAAATTGTCAATAGCAATGACCCGAAAACGACTTAAGGATACGAGTAAATACCCAAAGGCCCTCTCAGGAACGATGTCCGCTCAAGTTGAAGACCTTATTTTCTGAAACCTAATGCGCCGGTAGACTTCAGATCAAGGTAGGGAACACGTCGAGAAGCCAAATACGCCACAAGTGCCGAGCTCAGATCCGGCACGACAACAAGGAGTGGCCGAAATCGCTCGAGCCAGTCTTGAAATTCGCCTGGGATACCCTCTTGCGCTGACGCCGGTAAAAAAACAGCGTGGATCTCTGTCAGGTCTGCATCGCCTTGAAGAAGTCCCCTGAAAAGTTCGGCATCCTGTCGCGAGATAAGAAGGATACGCCAAGGACCCGACTCGATTGACAGAAAAGAAGGGTATTTTGATATTTCAAGAACGGCGCCATTTGGAAAAAGATCGCCCTAAAGCGTAAGCCTAATTTCTCTTCCTTGAACATCCAAACGGACCTCTCCGGGACCGATTGCTTTGACGATCGCCTTACCTGAAAGAGAATCTCCCACGCTGACGATATCATCGTTGATTACGGCCATCGCTTTACCGTTCATGTTTGTAATGCCCGTAAGACGGTAGAGGGTCCCGGAAAAAATCCTGAGGGGTGCATAAGCCGTGGCCGTACTGGACGCGACCTTCGTTTTGTGCTGGCTGCTTTGAAGCCCAAGGTAAGAAAGTCCGATCATGAAACACACCAGAAGCAATCCCAACGAAACCTTCCAGTAAAGCCGCCGCCGTTTGGCATAGGATTGCTGGACCTGGGTGAGCTCCTGTTCAAGAACAGCTCCCATCGGGTCACGGTCATACGTCTTCGGAGCCGAAGAAGGATTCGCAGTCCTTGTTTCTTGCACTTGGTTTGTTTTTTCTAAAGCTTTTTGAATTAGGCTCATAAGCTCATCGCTCCTTGGAGATCGGCTTCGGCACATTCCACCAGCACCGGATCGATCACGAAAGTACTTTTGGCATAGGCGGCCAGCATAGCCCGGTCCGCCAGCACGTTAATGACCCTCGGGATTCCCGAGGAAAGTTCGTAAATGCGTCGCATGGCTTCGGCCGTAAAAAAATTCTCGTGGGCCCCCGCCACGTTCAAACGATGCGAGATATACTGCCCCACTTCTTCCAGACTAAGTTCCGGTAAATGACACCGCACGGTAATGCGCTGACGAAGTTGTTTGAGGTCCGGACGCTTGAGAAGATCCTTCAGCTCCGGCTGCCCCATCAAAATGATCTGCAAAAGCTTCTGCGTTGTGGTCTCAAGATTCGAAAGAAGACGGATCTGCTCCAACGCCCGAGGGGGCAGAAGCTGCGCTTCATCAATGATCACGACCGCATTGAATCCCTTAGCGCTCTCTTCCAAAAGAAACCGGTTAAGACAATCGAAGTAATCTTTGCGCCGTTTGGCTTTGGGCCTCAACCCAAAATCCTCCACGATCCCCTGCAAAAGCTCCAGCTCGGAAAGCTTCGGATTAAAAACAAGCGAGGTGTGGACATTTTCTCCCAACTGCTGGAGGAACATGCGCGAAAGCGTCGTCTTTCCCGCCCCAATCTCGCCCGTGATCTGAATGAACCCCGAACGACGCTCGACTCCATAGGACATCGCTGAAATCGCCGCCTGATGGTGCCGACTCAAATAAACAAAACGAGGGTCGGGAGTGACATTAAACGGAGGTTCGTTCAAACCAAAAAAGGTCTCGTACATGATGATTCCTCTCAGAGAATCACTAAGCGCTTCTGTTTAAGCAACGGCTAAAAAGGACGTTCCTTGAGAAAAGCCTTCCTTAGCCGTGGGAGAATACGAGCTCAAGAATCCGGCCATCTTTGCGCGCAACGTGAATGTTGAGGGGATAGCGGCCCTCCTTCGAATAAACCGTCTTTTCACCGTTCATCAGATCGCGAGCGGTCATCTTCCCCTTGATCGCGTCAATCGCCGGAAGGCAGATCGTGGCGCACTTGTCTTCATTACCGTTATTGACCACCACCAGAAAATAACGATTGCCCCGGCTAAAAAGCGCTGTCTTGACGTCCCGCGTTACCGAATAACTGACCAGCGGTGTTTTGAGATGGTTCAAAACCCCAAGCACGAGCTCCGAGACCGGCTCCATCCCCAGGTGAATGATCTTCCCCTTGCCGATCTTTTTGATGTAGCCAACCGTTTGTTTTCCGTAGGTCCCAAGATCCGCCTGGATCTTTTCACACCCAGCTGCTTTAAAAATATAGACGGAACTATTGACCGTGATCGGCGCGGCGCCTTTGCCAAGGGTTATTTTGAATTGCCGCTTGAATTCAAAAAGCGTACGCTCCGGCTCCTCGAACCCCACCACCTGATACGGTTTAAAATCATCATCCTTGCGCGGGAAAGAACGGAACGCGACCAAAGTGCCACCCTCTTCGACATAGCGACGAAGGTTCTGATGCGCGGCCTTCTCAAGCCATTGGTTGCCGGAATAAAAGAGCACTTTCTTTTCGGGGATTTTGCGCCGAGGATCACACATATCATAGTCCACATCCCCTTGATAAAGTGCGACGAGAATGGGGCTATTGTGCGTCAACGTCCGGGCGGCGTATTGGAGCGGGTTGAAGGTAACACCGATCTCGGTTAGCTTCTTAAGGGAGGTTGGTTTCAGCTGCTTGAACGCGGTAACGATCTGTTTAAAAACATCATAAAGTTCTCCACGCACTCGACCCCATTCATTGATCGGCGACATGTACCAGTTGTCGCGATTGACGAGCATGTACCAGTTCCATCCCTTGACCCCGGCGAGAAATGCGGAGAGACAGATCATCCGGTAGTGGTTGGGTGTCAGAACGCTCGTTTCATAATGACGGCCGTGCCAGATGCCGGCCTGGAATTCCGCAATAAATGGAAGCCTAGAAACACTCGAAAGATAACGGATCTTGTCGCAAAACTTGCGATGCTCGAATTCATCTTCTTTTAATTCATTGGCAGGATAGAGATCGAGCCCCACCGCATCCGAGACATCCTGAAAAGCAGCCCAATCATGCGCATAAAAGAAGGGATAGGTGTTCAAGTAAATCGGGATATCAACCCCAAGATCGCGATACATCTGAATACCTCCCCTCGCGACCTCCTGGGAATAGGCATACTTGAATTTAAAATAATCAAGATGCCGCTTGAGCTCTTTATCCCCCTTGAGCGGAAGTCCCGTTTCGTGGGCAAGCATGGTCGCGATAAAAGGCGACGCTTCGCGGAAAGACGCGTAATTCGTTCCCCAACATTCGTTCAGCGCCGGAAGATCGTCTTTGTAAAGATCGCGCATGAAATCCTGAAAAAGTCCCGGCTTTTCCGAAAGTCCGTACTGATGTCCGAACACATCCGGCCAAGGATCGATCTCATTATCCGCCTGGAGCATGAGGATATGACCGTTCTTGCGCGACGCAAGATAGGGCATGAAGATCTTGCTGACTTGTTTTAAATATTCCTTGGCATAGGCAAGAAACTTGGGATGAAGGCGATGATGTTTGTAGGCATAATCAGGAACGCCATCACGCGGCCATTCGCTATAGATATACGGCCCGGGACGAATAATGAGCCAGAAACCTTCCTTGCGGGTCAGTTCGAGAAACGCCTTGAGATTACGCGCCTCATCGGTCTTACCGGTAAAATCAAAATGGCCGCGTTTGTATTCGTGAAAATCCCAGGGGACGTAGGTGGAGACAATCTCAAGGCCCATCTCTTTGACGCGCTTGAGAGCTTCGCGCCAAGAATGCGGATTAAGGCGCCAGTAATGAACCTCGCCGGAAATAAGGGGGACTTCTTTTTTCCCGACAAATATCTTTTGATTCCTAATCTCAACTTTAGGCATCCGCCACCACAAGGTTGACCGTGCGCCCCGGAACGATAATGACCTTCTTCACGACCTTCCCCACGAGAAGGTCTTTCACGCGGGGGTGCTCCAAAGACATCTTTCGGATTGCGTCATCATTCTGATTACGAGAAACGACCATTTTCGCGCGCACTTTACCTCCCACAAGAATGGCCATCTCGACTTGATCCTCGACGAGATACTGGTCATCATACGCGGGCCATTTTTCATAAGCAAGCGTCTTGGCATGACCCAAACGCTGCCATAATTCCTCCGCCACATGAGGCGCGAGAGGCGCTAAAAGAAGCAGGAATTTCTCAAGCACTTCCCTCGCGTGGTCTTGCTCCGGCGCTATTTCATTCATAAAGATCATTAAAGCCGAGATCGCCGTATTAAACCGAAGGGCTTCCATATCTTCTGTCACTTTTTTGATCGCTTTGTGGAGTATCTTGAGCTCCGCAGCATTCGGCGTACGCTGAACGATGTTGGGATGAAGCTTGTCGTCCTTATCGATGAAAAGCCGCCATACTTTCCCGAGAAATCGGTAAACACCTTCCACACCTGAATTCGCCCATGGCTTTGTCATCTCCAGCGGCCCCATGAACATTTCGTAAAGCCTAAGGCTGTCAGCGCCGTATTGCGCGATCATCTCATCAGGATTCACTACATTGCCGCGCGACTTGGACATTTTCTGGCTGTCTTCTCCCAAGATCATGCCTTGGTTCGTGAGTTTTTGGAATGGCTCGAGCGTGGAAACAACCCCGATGTCATAAAGCACTTTATGCCAAAATCTCGAATAGAGTAAATGAAGCACCGCATGCTCCGCGCCGCCAACATAAAGGTCCACATTCATCCAGTATTTTTCTTTTTTGGGATCGACCGCAGCTTTCGTATTCTTGGGGTCCAGATACCGGAGATAATACCAGCACGAGCCCGCCCATTGCGGCATGGTGTTCGTTTCTCGCTTGGCAGGACCGCCGCACTTCGTGCATTTACATTTCAGCCAGTCCGTGGCCTTGGCAAGTGGCGGTTCGGCGTTTCCGGTCGGCGTGTAGTCCTTCATCTCGGGAAGCATGAGTGGCAATTCACTTTTGGGGATAAGCACGGGACCGCACTTCGGACAATGCACGACCGGGATCGGTTCGCCCCAATACCGCTGACGACTAAAAAGCCAGTCCCGCAACTTGTACTGAACCGCCTCTTTTCCGATCTTCTTTTCTTCGAGCCACTTCGTGATCTTTTGTTTTGCTTCCGGAGTCGGCAAGCCCGTGATAAGTCCGGAATTTACACTGACACCATCCCCCACAAAGCCTAGCGATTCTTTTCCTTCCGGCGCCTTCACCACAATTTCAATCGGGAGTTTATAAGCCTGCGCAAACTCGAGATCGCGTGTATCATGCCCCGGAACGGCCATGATGGCGCCCGTTCCGTATCCCAGAAGAACGTAATCTGCAATCCACACCGGAATTTTTTTATCATTTACGGGATTGATCGCATAAGCCCCGGTAAAAACCCCGGTCTTTTCTTTGGCAAGATCGGTGCGATCCAGATCGGATTTGTGCGTTGCGGTGGCCACGTAAGCATCCACGGCCTTCTTCTGGTCTGGTGTCGTGATCTTCGCCACCATCGCGTGCTCGGGGGCTAAAACCATATATGTCGCACCAAAAAGCGTGTCCGGCCGGGTGGTAAATACAGGGATCCCAAATTTGAGATCTGAAATTTGAAATCGAACCTCCGCGCCGGAGGACTTCCCGATCCAGTTGCGCTGCATTTCTTTGATCGGCTCGGACCAATCCAGAAGATCGAGGTCCTTTAAAAGGCGCTCGGCATAGGCGGTGATCTTAAGGATCCATTGGCGAAGCGGACGACGATAAACATCCTTGTGGCCTTTGCGCTCACAGGTGCCACCCGCGTCTACTTCTTCATTCGCGAGGACTGCCTTACAGCCATCGCACCACCACACCGGTTTCTCGGATTCGTAAGCCAGCCCTTTTTCGAAAAGCTTCATGAAGATCCATTGGGTCCAGCGATAATAATGGGGATCAGTTGTATCGATTTCGCGTTCCCAGTCATAACTAAAACCGACCTGCTGGATTTGGCGCTTGAAGGTTTGGATATTTTTTTGAGTGGTCTCGCGTGGATGCGTGCCGGTCTCGATGGCGTATTGCTCGGCCGGGAGTCCGAACGCGTCCCAGCCCATCGGATGTAGGACATTGAACCCACGCATCCGCTTATAACGGCTGACGATATCAGTTGCAGTATAACCTTCAAGATGACCGACATGGAGGCCGGAACCGGAAGGATACGGGAACATGTCGAGGACATAATATTTTGGCTTCTCGCCGCCGGATTCTCCGGGATCAGGAGAACGGAAGGTCTTGTGGTCAGCCCAGTAGGCCTGCCATTTTTTTTCGATCTCGTCGAAAGGATATGCTTTAAAACCGCTGGCCATGAATGGGCGATCCCCTGTGAGGTGAAATATTGCGGAGAGAGAGAGTCGAACTCTCATGGTATTGCTACCGCTGGATTTTGAGTCCAGTGCGTCTGCCAGTTCCGCCATCCCCGCACGGCACAGAACAAAAAATGATGCCGTCGTCAGAACTTCCTCGCGTTCTGACGGCGTGGCACCAACTCATTGGGAGTTGGTGGACCGGCCCTTGCCTTACATTTTGTTTAAAAAATGGTCGGCAGGGCTGGCCCAATTAACCTTAAATTTTCAAAAGAGAATTGGACCGGAAGGGAGTTGAACCCTTGACCTCTACAATGCCATTGTAGCGTTCTACCAACTGAACTACCGGCCCATATAAAAAAAGACTGTATTGAACGGAGGTTTTACCCGCCCCTCAATAAACAAGAGGCGGTATTCTACTGAAGATGGGGAAGATTTACAAGGAAAGCATATGGCAGCTTTTAAAAGAGGGTCTTAGGCGTTAGAGGCAACTCGTCTTGTTGCCCGGGCACCACGGAAAACAGAACATCCCAAACACCACAGCCTAATCTTGTCGCGGCGCGGAACGTCCCGTCGACAAAACCCGCTGCATCCCGAAAAGCGCGGGGATTCCCGTCATTTTCCCTATCATGTTTCGCGATCGTCGCGGGAATCTCCCACGGGAAACTGACCATATTCTTAACCCCCCGGGTAAAGGCCTGCCCCATTTGAGCAAAATACCCCTGCTCCTGCGCAAGACAGACGGGACCCAAGACGAGGCAAAACAGCAATACAAACATAAGACCGGTCATTCTGACTCTCACGATACCCTCCGAATCCTTTGAGGATCTTCTTAGAAATCCAAACACATTTAAAGTTTTTAAGCGCCCAAGCCGATGCTTTCTATGCACAACAAAGGTTACTAAACATCACCGAGAGGTACCGATGAAATCAGCCTATAACTGTCCCGCTTGCCAATGGTCCGGCAGTGAAGCCAGCTTCGTTACCAAGATCCTCTCGATCATGTACCGCCCCAAACACGACAACATCCAGGCCTTCAAGCAGATCAAATGCCCCAAGTGCCACAATCTTGTTACGATCATCTTCGAAACGCTTGACGGCACGATCGTCAAGTAGACCCTCTCCCCCGTACGTCCTTACCGCAAACACCCAAAATGCGTCAATTTGATCCCGAGATGGTCGACATACCGACGTAATTCCTTCAGACTAAAAAGCTGGTATTCCCTCTCACGCGGGATCGTAAGCGAACTGATCGCACAGAGCTCATCATCCACCCACCCCGGATGGCACATGATCTCACTTGTTCCCTCCGGAAGCGTGAAAAGCAAATGCCTTAAAACTTCCTCCGTCCAGAACGTGTGCGGATCGATATTCCCATAAAAATGATCGGTGGTCTTAAGGTCCTTATGTTCATTGCGGACCTCGGGTTCGGTCAAAAGGCGTGTCCAGCGAATGGGCAGCTTATGTTTTCCGGCAATCGTGGCAAGGGCTTCCAAAAACGGACGAAAATCGTGCATGTGGTGATGGACATCCACGTGGGTCGGCAATCGTTTGAAGGTCTTCACGAATTTCTGAAGCTGGGCCTTGAACTCTTCGGTGATCTCGGGAACCGGCGGTAATTTTTTTGCAGAATATTGATCTTTTTTCTTGAAGCGTCCGTCCTTCTGAAGAAGCGATCTCACAAGTTCGGGCTTGGCCACAGGTTTCCCGAGCGTGACATTCAAGTGGAGGCCAATCCCGAGCTTTTTCCTGGCCAGAAGTTCCCGAACCACGTCCGTCACCACCGGAAGATTGATCAAAAAAGTCGTGCTGGTCACAATCCCGTTCTCATGAGCCTTCAAAATGGCTTCCGAAACCTGGGAGGTCAGGTTGCAGTCATCCGCGTTGATGATGAGCGTCTTTTGCTTCATTTTTTTCTCTTGGGCTCAGGAATCACGATCACGACAGTCGCGATCGCATATTCACGTTCGTGCGCGATCGATAACTCGATCTGCGCTTGCGCCGGAATACGGAGCTGTTTGCGAATCTCCGCATTCAACGCAATAAAAGGTTTTCCAGTCGCTTCGCGCCCCACTTCGATCCCGGCAAGCCTTTGATTCTTCTTAGGACGAATCTTTAGGGCCTTCAGAACCGCTTCCTTTGCAGCATAGCGGGCCGCGTAATGCTCAAATTTCATGCGTTTAGAACCACAATAGGCCTGTTCTGCGGCGCTAAAAACGCGATCCAGGAATACCTGCCCGGACGATCGTTCGATCATCTGTTCCATCCGCTCGACCTTAACCAGGTCGATACCCTGAAGGATATTCAAGATAACCGCCCTAGGACGATACCGTGGTGTGAAGGAACCAATACGCCAAGGCCAAAATGATCAGAACGGAAATGATGTAAAAATTGTTGAAACGCCAAAAGTTCCACAACTGCTGCCCAAAGGAACCGGAAGTCCCGGTGTTTTTCTTCTTGAGAAGAACATCGTACTTGAGGCCGAGCACTTCTTCTTTCCGGAAACGGATGTACACGCCGCCGATCTTGTAGGCGTGGAGAACATCATCCTGGATAAACTTTTCGATCACCTGTTGTTCGACCTCGAGGAAATTCTTCACTTCGTCGAGGGTCAGCATGTTATTCATGATAGGTCAACCGCCTTAGTGGGCGAAAAGAAATAGTGAAAATTTACGGCCGGAAAAGAATCGGGATTGAAACGTTAAACTCTAGACCCGAGCCCTCTCCTGTTGGATCCACTGATCCACCTCGGCCTTGGTAAAGACCCAATGACCGTTATCAAAACGTGCCGGGATCTTTTTGGAATTCGCCCATTCTTCGATAATGCGGGCTTCGACCTCCAGATACTGCGCCACGTCTTTGAGCGTCAGAAAAACATCCGACCCGTCTGCCACACTCACGCCTTGCATGTTCACAAGTCCCTGGAGAATCGCACCTTCTCCGATGCTCAAGCGCGGCGTTGTAAGATTCCCCTTAAGGGTCGCCGTCCCGAGGATGGAAAGACTCCGGGTCGCGAAAACATCCCCGGAAACTTTTCCGGCGATCACGATATTGTCGCCGTGAATATTCGCGCTGACCTTGGCATTTTCGCCGATTGTGAGATTCCCACGCGTGTCGAGCTTGCCTTCAAAACTTCCGTTGATGCGTAAATTCACGGGATCCTTGAACGCGATCGTCCCCTGCATGCTTGCGTCAACATCGAGGATCTTCTCCTGGATATCTTCTTTCTTTTTATTGTTATTGGCCATGGTCGCTCTCCTTTGGAGACATTGTGGGGAAAAAAATCTTACTCATTATTATCGTTTTACAAGGGATTGTCAATGAATGCGAAAAACGCACCGCGCCACGCACCACGATCCATGGGCCACGTGGAACGTGATGCGTGGACCGTGGATCAGTCTTTACTCTGTATCTCCCCCGCTCCGAGGCAGACATTCCGTTGATAGAGCACGGCAAACTGGCCTGGGGTCACAGCCCGTTGGGGTTTGTCAAAAACGATCTTTGCCTTGTTCCCGGCAAAAGGATGGAGCATGCCGGGTGCCGCCGCCTGACGGTACCGGATCTTCGCCTTGACGCGCAAAGACCGCTTGGGCATGCCGCCGATAAAATTGCATGGGGAAAGCAACACTTCCCGGCTCAGAAGATTTTTCTTGTCGCGGGTCACTTTAAGAATATTGCAGCGCACGTCAGACCCAGTCACAAAAAAAGGACCGCCGGAAAACCCAAGTCCTTTGCGCTGACCCACGGTGTAGAAGTGAAGGCCCTGGTGCTTGCCGATCACATGCCCCGAATCATCCCGGACCTCGCCTTCGTTTCTCCCAATCTCCTTGGCAAGAAACGGCTCCATCGCATTCCCGGAGACAAAGCAAAAATCCTGGCTTTGCTTGCGCTTGAGGAAGATCTCAAAGCCGTGTTCCTCCGCCATCTGGTAGATCTCTTGTTTGGTGTAGCCCCCCAACGGAAGAACGATATAACGGAGCTGTTCCTGAGAAAGAAAACTCAGAGAATAAGTCTGATCTTTTTCCAAATCCTTACCTTCGAGAAGTTCGAACTTTCGCGTCTTCGGATTTTTACGGACCCGCGCATAATGCCCGGTCGCGACATGCTCGATGCCATGCCGCTCGGCCCATTCCAAAAGTTTCTTGAACTTGAGATGCCGATTGCACATCACGCAGGGGTTCGGGGTCTTGTGATCGCGCAGACGCTCGAGGAAATAATCGATCACCTCTTTTTTGAAATCATCCGACACGTCAAAAACATGATAGGGAACGCCAAGCTTCTTGCAGACATTCTCCGCAATTTGAAAGGACTCGGTGCTGCAGCAAACATTCTCCCGAAGGCAATTCGCCTCATCTTTCCAGACCGGATATTTGAGCGAGACACCGACCGGGTCCCAACCCTTTTCTTTCAGAAGCACAAGCGCCATGGAGGAGTCCACGCCCCCCGACATCCCGACCACAATGGATTTTCGTTCTTTTTTCTTCATGATGAAAATCAGGGACTGCCAAATGAATGATAGAAGCCGGAGAGTCGAAGACTGAAATCAAAACTGGAGCCGGAGGAAGAGGATATCTTGATGCGTCTCAGGAGATAGGGATTCCCGATGAATTTACGATCGTGAACATGACTCGCGGCACAACCGTACGCATACCCCGCTCCACGAGCCATTTCAATGATCTTTTCATTAAAGGAGCCGCACGGATAAGAGATCGCCCTTATTTCACGACCCAGTTTTTCTTCCAGAATTTTTTTGGAAGCCACCAAAGAAGTCCAGGCTTCCTTCTCGGGAATATCAGAAAGTGGCTTATGCTCAAGTGAATGGCTTCCGATCTCAATCCCTGGCACCGCAGCCATTTCGCGGAGCATCTCCCAGGTCATAAAACCTTGTTTTCCGATATCCTCTGTCGTTACAAAAAAAGTAGCCGCTAACCCGAATTCGTTGAGAGTGGGAAAAGCACGCTGGTAATTGTCCAGATACCCGTCATCGAATGTGATCGCGGCTTTGCGCTCCCAAAAGTTTCCTTTCCATTCTCCTTGAGCGCAGACTTCAAGACCGATCACCTGACATCGACTTTGCTTGATCCAAAGCATATGTTTCCGGAAAAGCTCGGAACTGATCGCGAGCTTATTCGGGAACCGCTCCGGATCGAGGCTGTGATAAGCAAGGATCGGAATGAACGTCTTCATGCCTTTTCCTTCAGCACATGGTCATAAACCTTTTGGATACGTTCGCACATCTGAACGGAAGTGTATTCCATCGCCGCTTGGCGGGCCGCCTTCCCCATCGCGGAGCGTAACGGCACCTCGCGGTATCGGCCAAGACAGGACACAAGATCCGAGATATTTTCTCTTTCAAAAAGCAGGCCGTATTTCCCGTGCCCTAAAAGATCCACGATGCCCCCGGAGATCGATCCCACTACGGGCAACCCCACAGCCATAGACTCCAGCACAGAAAGCCCAAACGCTTCCGGCCAGAGATACGGCGCTACAAAAATATCTGCGGCACGTAATGGTTTTTCAATCTCGGGTTCATTCCCGATAAAAAGCACATCCCCTTCAAGATGCAATGCCGCAACACGATCCTTCAGACCTTGCGTGTAAACCGAATCTCCCGCGCCCGCCACGAGTAATTTTAGTTCCGGGATCTCTTTGCGAGCCACCGCGAAAGCCTCGATCAGGATGTGGACGCCCTTGACAGGGATCAGTCGACAAAGTGAAAGGACCACAAAGTCCTCATTCCGGTAACCATAACTTTCCCGGACCTTGACGCGATCGACACCGTCAAACTTTGAGCGTAACTTCTCCACATCGATCCCATTCGACACGACCGTGATGGGGGGTAATTCCTTTTCTTTGAAGATCGTTCGCAATCCCTCTTCCATGACTTTGGAGATGGCAATGACCGCTTTTCCCCAGCATGGGAAAAGCCGGCGCCCCAAACGGCGTTTGTAGAACATATGTGCTGTCGAAACATAGGGAATTTTGACAAAGAGAGTTGCGCCGGTAGCTAGTACTTGGGTCACCCGAGTATGCGTATGGATAATATCGATCGAATGGGCCTTGAAGATCTTAATAAGTTTTGGCAACGCAAGCCAAAGCCTTGGAGAAAGCTCACTTTTGCAACAGGGCACGTCGTCCAGCACCGTAATTCCCCTGGCCTTCAGATCCTCGGAGCAGGTCCCCTGAGCGCCCCAGACGAAGACATCATGCCCTGCCTTGACCTGTTCCGCTGCCAAGGTTTGGATATATGTGGTAATACCGCCCGTATTCAGATGATTCGTAAGATGCAGGATCTTCAAGACTTCCTTTTCAGAAGTGTTCTGTATTTGACAAAACATTATAGCCCCAATCCCTCTCAATTTCCACGAAGTGGAAATTGGGGCAATCCTTGTCGCCATTTATGAAAAGAATCCAAGACAAGGATAGCCTAAAAACTCAAAAAAAAAGGGGCTCTTCGTGAGAGCCCCCTTTTTCACAAACAGGTCTATGCTAGAACTGGGACGTACAATTCGGACAACGGACCGCCTTGATCGCGATCGTGGAGCAGCAGAAGGGACACTCTCGGGTCGTCGGCGCTGCCGGGGTTCCGGGCTTGGCCGGCTTCTGGAGCTTGTTGATCTGCCGGATCATGATGAAGATCACGAATGCGACGATCAAAAAATTGATCACATTGTTAAGGAAGAGCCCGTAGTTCAATGTCGGAGCCCCGGCGGCTTGCGCCTCTGCGAGAGAGCCATAAACCTTTCCGGACATATTGATAAAAAGACTGCTGAAATCCACTTTCCCGAGCAAAAGCCCAATTGGGGGCATGATGATGTCCGTCACCATCGAAGAAACGATCTTTCCGAACGCGGCGCCGATGATCACACCGACCGCCATATCAATGACATTGCCTCGCATAACAAATTGTTTAAATTCATCCATGATCTTCATGCTCGCCTCTCCTTTTTTATGACAGAGCCGGTTCGATCTGAATCTTCGTAACGTCCCCGCCCTTTTCCTGAAAAGCCTGCGCATAGATCCGGTAGCGCTCAAAAAGCGCCTCGGCCTCACGCCCGATCTCGGCGATATGACGCGCCATGGATTTATTGGTAAAAACTTTATCCATAGGCATTTTCTGTATCTGCTGCTGGACTTTCTCAATCTCGGCTTTTTGCGCACGAATCGCCGCCGCATACTCAAACGCTTGGACCTCAAGCTGCGCAAGAGACATCGCCACTACTTCTTTCTGGATCTTTTCGATTGATCTCTTCGAGTCTGCTTTTTTCGCACAACCCAGAAGTGGAATAAGCATGAGCGCTAAAAGGAATACGGGGATAGCTCTGAATTTCATAAAATTGCCTCCGTGAACCGAAAAAGTGGCGTCCCCAAGGGGATTTGAACCCCTGTTACCAGGATGAAAACCTGGTGTCCTAGGCCGACCTAGACGATGGGGACGTATTTTCTTTTTGTCCCCTCTTACAGCTGTGTCCAACTGCTGAAGAGCCGTACTTGTGCATCAGGCGCAAGTACGGTGGGGACGCGAAAGTTAGCTGGCACTTGCACCCACTTGCCAGTGCGTGTTCGGGATGAACTTGACGTTCATCTCCGACACGAGTGCAGGATTATACTGTTTTTCTTAAAAAATCCAAGCGGATTAAGCAGATTGGAGGATCTTGGCCGAGGCTTGGATCGCATTGAGAATAGCCGTTGCAAGCTGCGTGCTGTAAACAGAAATATCCGTCGCCTTCCCTTTCGGAACTTTCTGATCGAGCGCCGCATAGAGGGCTTCCGCAATCTCGGAGGCGAGCGTCTTGATGTTCTTCTGAGCATTCGGACTGTTATACCAATGCGTTGCCGCAGCCGACTGATCACGCAACTGTTCCTTTTCAGCGGCAAGAAGCGCATCGGATAAAACGCCTTTCTCTTCGAGAGACTTGAAAGAACCTTGCTGCGCTTCGAACGCGCTAAAAACACGGAATTGCCCGTCTCTCACTGAAACACCGCTCCGCTCCGCCGCCTCGAGGAAAGAACGTTCGATCAACTGAGCGCGTGCTGGAGCTACTCGGGCATTTAGGTAGAGCTTTGTGTTAAGTGAAGAGGCCAATGCCAAGAGGAAAGGCGCAAACGCCGTCAGATCCTCGAGCTGATTATTATCAAGAAGCGGAAGCGCCACATGAAGTCCGCGCTCTTCCGAAGGCGACGACAGATTCGTTGTTCCAACGGGAATCGAGCGACTGACGATATCAAGGATCTCACGCAATTTCGCATTATCAATCTTACCTTGACCCAGCGGCTCTTCCTTCAACAATTGTACGGCGATCCAGGCATGAGCCTGCTCAGGCGTCCAACCCGTGGCGTCGCTGATCGCTTTCGACAAATAGACATCTCCCAAAGCCCTCGCGGCTTTTCCGATCGTGTCGAGCACTTCCGGTTCAACGGAATCTGTGGGAATCAATTTAATAGTTCGCGATTCGCTTTGTTTGAATGCCTTCGTGCCTTCCACCAAACGTAATTCGGAACGGAAAAGCTCGCCCTGGATCATCTGAGGCTCGGCAGGAGTAACGGGAACTTTTACTTCTGCAACGGGCGGGGCTACGACCACGGCAGAGGGCGGCATGGTCGACTCGGCCGCGAGGATCATGGCGTTCAATCCCTCCCAAAGCACGAAAAGTTTCTTGCGCAATTCTGAGCCAAGACCATCTTCCCCGATCACGTCCGCACGGAAATGACGCTCCTTCAACTCTCCGTCAGGAAACTTTTCATTCTTTGGAAGACGTTCAAATTGATGCCATTTCGCCAGTATATTCAAGCTGTCCGTCCTGGCTTCAGCCAGTCTTTCGGAAGAAAGAGGTTCCTCCAGCCAGCGGTTCGTCGCAGGCCAAACCTTGGGTTTGACAACTTCATGATAAAACCTTGGCTTTATTTCTTTGTACTGGCCCGCGATCTCCGCCAGAGTGATAAGCCATCTTCCGCCTGCTTCCCGGAGATAATTTTGGACATCCCCTCCTGAAAATTGCAGATAAGGCTCATTCGCGAGAGCTTCCAGAGCTTCCTGTTGATCCCGCTTCGCATCTCCCCAACGATTAAGATCCCGTTGGACTCTCTCAAGAGATTTAAGAAATTCTCCTTTGATCCCGTATTGGGAAACCAAACGCCCCACCAACACCGATGCTTCCCTGATATCGTTCTCGCGCACATAGGCCGGCGTTGCAGCTCCGTCGTCCCGCATCCGCATCAGAACGCGGGTCAGAGAAAGATAAACTTTAAAAGCTTCCCGCGAGATCCAAGACTTGTTTGAATCGAGATCCGTGATGCGAGCATTCAGTTCGTTGACCCCGATATTACGTTCTCCCTCAACGGGCGGATGAAACAGTTTCTTTTGATCAGATATTAGCCGACGGATGAGTTCCGACTGACGCAATTCGGACCGCTGTACGATATTCGTGCTCTTTTTTCCTTCTAAAATATCCGCCAAAGCCGGCAATATTTCGGCAATGGACCTTTGTTCTAACGCCTCAAGCGCCGCAGCATTCAACTCGGAAAGATCCGCATTGGTCAGATTTCCAAGCGCCTTAACAATCCGGTCTACATCGGTTGCGTTGAATTGATCTTCGGTCGCACCCTGAACGGCTTCGACCCTTTTCTGCCATTTAAAAACTTTCTGCATAAGAGGCAATAAATGAACTTCATCTGTCAATGCCCCTCTCATCACGGCCGCTGTAAAAGCATCATCGATCTTTTCAGCAGCGGCTTTCCCCGTCAAATACGCAGCAGGGACTTCTGGCTCCGCAACCTTGCGGGGTTTAAGAAGATCTTCAAGAACATTCTCCATTTGCACGCGTTGAACCCCACCCAGTGCCAAAGAATGCTCAAATGGCACCTCACCCTCGACTGTTTCTTTGATCGTGATCGAGCGATAACTTGTTGCCGTTTGTACTATTAGCCCAGAAATATCCAACTCAAGCAATACGGGAATACCCAGCATCACGGTCCGACCCAACAACTTATCTCCATTCCGTTTCACCGAACCAGGTTCTATATTTTCGATCCCTGTCAGGGCCCCTTGAAAATCAGAATCCTGAATATCGCTCTGAAGCTGCGCTCCGAGAGACAAGAGGACCGGCCGCAAAGTTTCGGAGTCTTTTGAAATTTTTTGCTCTGTCAAAAATTTTTCTAAAAGATCGCTTTTTTGCTTGATAAAAAGATAATTTCTTATTTCCCTCGAAAGAATGTCCTTCGCGATAATATCGGGCTTCACTTTTCCAAGTTTCGCGGAGCGGTTGCCTTGATAACGAATCTCTCCTGCGATCCATTTCTGCTCGATCTCTTTTAGTAGAACCAGAACCGCCTCTGGATCGATGGCCCGCATCTCCGAACGGTTCTCGGAAGCAAAACGATCCTCATAAACAATGTCCACGATGGTATTGGTAAGTTCCGAAGATCCGTAGGGCTTCTGTAAAACCCGGTGCAGGATGTTTTGCTCTGCGAACTCCGCTTTCCGTTTTTTGACTCTTTCCGCATCATAACCGCTAGCAACAATGGCGTGGAATTTACGGATCCCGGCTCTGGCGGCCGCTAGCAACATGTCATCCCCCTCCATTCCAGGCATATTGACATCGGTAAGCACAAAATCATAATTCCCCGTCTTCAACATCTGAAGCCCCTCGACCCCATCTTTAGCAACATCGACCGCCTCGGATCCTAACCCGACCGTCCTCAGCAACATTTTCATCAAAGATCTCAACGACGAGTCATCATCCACCACTAAAACTCTTTTATATTTCCGCACGGCCATCGCCAGAAGTTGTTTTTTAATTTCTTCTTTGCTTAGCTTAACCTCCTGGCTCTCGAGACCCAGGACAACCCGACGCCTCGGAGAAGATTCTCTAGCAAGGGTTCCTTTTGCAAAATCCGTCACGGTTCCATTCAAAAGGGATCCCTTTTCTTCCACCATAGAATTCTCAAGGAACGGTCTCCACAAGCTGTCCCTTTCTCCGTCGGCTGTGAGCGCAACTTGAGGCGTATTCACCCCCGTCGCCAAATAAGAAAAGCCGTTGAGCGGCGTGATGACAAGGTCCACAGCCCCAAGGATCGTTTGGACTTTGCCTGTAGAAAAAATACCCGGCATCCTCATCACGGGGATTTGTTTCTCGCGCAGTTGTTTCAGGATTTCTTCTAGCCTTTGAAAACTTCCATTCTGGTAGACACCCCCCGAGGAAAAAAGAAGGAACGCCCCCGTTTTTTTCTGAAGCTCCAAGAGGAAATTCACCCACTCTTCGACGGTCATGAACTCGCCATCCGAATAAGTATTCACGAAAACAATCTTACGATTCCCCAACAACTCCTGGTCCGCAAGCTCCTGCGTCATCTCTTGCACTCCTTGCGAAGAAGCTAAATTGCTCTGGGTGAAGGCGACCGCCAGCTGCTGACGGGCCCATTGTTTCTCTGCCACGGTCAAGCGAGCGTAAGGCATCCAAACCTTCTGAAGATCCATCTTTTCTTCAAAAAGCCCGAGCTCGCGCAGGATCCGGAGGGCCTGTTCCTCATAGAGAGGCTGCTTACCTTTGGAAGTAATCCGGTCCAGATTCTCAGTCTCTGCAACGCGATACAGCTGACTCCCCTCGGGTCTATTAGGATCGATCATAAAGACGGGCTCGGATCTCTTCGGCGGCAGTGCATTATCGATCGGTAATGGATTCATGCCGGCAAAAACAATTGGAAGCCGTGATAATTCTTTTCCGGCTTCGCGTCCCTCGGCAAGACCCAGGAACGCTTCTTCGATACTCGCCGCTCCGCACCCCGTTAAATCAAGCACATAATCGTACTGATTGAAAATAGTCCAAGCGGCGAGCCCGGCATACTGCCCCTCGAGAGCATCGCCAAGAATGCCGGCAGGCGTCACGATCGTTCGCATGCCTTCAGGAGATTCCACAATCCCGTTCTTCTGCTCGGGATCCAGCACCATACTCACTTTTCCCGAAAACCCTTCACTTGAGAACAAATTATAATCAGCGGCCACATCGATCTTAGCCTCCGGAAATTTATCCATCAGCTGGGACACAAGACGGGGCAAGAGAATGGCGGCCTTGCTCAGTTTCTTGGTACTCCCTTTGGCCTGATTAGCCATAATAAAAAATCTTTTGACCTGTTGACTGGCTCCCCCCGGCATATCCAAGGGCCGTTTGATCTCAGGAGCCACACCCTCTTTTGAAGCGAGCGGTTCCAACAGACCGGTTGTCGCAACAGGCGGAAGAGTTCGTTCGATATTTTCGATATGAGTCAAAAGAACATCCGCGGGTTCGTCCTTTGATATCGCCATTGTGATCACACCCTCTTGGCGAAGCGGCATGAATGCTTGAGGATTTGCCGCTGTCAAAAGAATAACAGGCGTCTTTGGATTACCCTGATGGACCGCCCGGGCGAGCCTAACCCCGGTTTCTTCATGTGGATCTTTGTCATTCATGTGAATATCCGTTATGACAAGGTCAAAGTTCTGCTTTTGGAGCAACGCCATCGCCTCGTCAATACCTGCGGCCACTTCCACCTGATATCCGGCAAACTTGAGAGCATCGGGGATTACGATGCGCATACTTGAATCGTTATCCGCAAACAAAATCGTTTTGATCTGCCGCGTCTCGGAGCGAGCGTTCAAGACCGTAACCAGGATCACATCACGATGCTCTTGAGATTTGAAAAGCCCCAAAAACCCTGGGACCGTTCGTTCCACAAGGGCATTCTCGACACGATATCCCCGCCGCTTGCCCGGCATGTCCTTCAAAATGGACACCGTTTGCTTTAAAAGAGGCGCCCAATCCTTTGAATGATTTAAAAACTGGATACCCTTAAGATTGTCTTCCTGCACCACCGCGAGAGTTGCCTTCTGGAATCGCGCCAAACGAATCCGAAGTTCCTTTGCAAGAACATCATTCCACTCGGTGAAATCCTTGCTCATGCCTCCCTGCCGAAGCATCGTCCAGCCCGTCTCTCCCCGAACTTCGGAGCGACCTAGAGCAGTTGAAACCTTCGCCTCCCCAAAAGCCATGGCTCCTGTCATCATAACGGGGAGTAATTCATTTTTAAGAATGCGACGTGCCTCGGAGCGGCTGATACGATCCAGCGTTGGAATAATCGATGAATCCTCCGGAGTCCTTGGATCCTGGATCGTTGTCTCCAGGTCGTTCCAAAAAGCCTTCACTTCGTCAGGATTGGCATCCGGAGCGAACTGAACTTCGATTCGAATAAAGGTGCCCGGCCCGGCCTCGAGACTCATAATTCCCATAATATATTTAAGGCTCGATTTATCGATCACATGACCTTGG
>Ga0114951_10001555_pt1 | contig 27987 bp, 27 predicted proteins | sample AM7aDNAmetaG_FD_88677 | JGI IMG/M metagenome (GOLD analysis project Ga0114951, IMG submission 88677) | Freshwater microbial communities from Finland to study Microbial Dark Matter (Phase II) - AM7a DNA metaG | ecosystem: Environmental > Aquatic > Freshwater > Lake | place: Finland: Lake Alinen... | reverse complement strand
GATATAACAAGCGAAAAAGAATTTATCAAATTTGGTCCGGCGCATGAACGCATTACTATCAAAAAATATCGTGAAAAAGTTGAGGCGCTGGTGAAAAAATTGGAAGCAGAAAACAAAATATTGCAGAAAATAAAACAAGGTGCAGATATTACGCAGGAAGAAGTGGAAGAACTGGCTGACACGCTAAACGAGTATGATCCCTATCCAACCGAAGAGAACCTGCAAAAAGCCTATGATGCCCGCAAGGTACAGTTTTTGGATTTGATTAAATACATTATGGGTATTGGCGGACTCGTCACTTTTTCCGAAAAAGTCTCGGAGGCTTTTGCTGAATTTATTGCCGAACATAACACACTGGCTTCAAATCAAATCCAGTTTCTGATTGTACTTCGTGATTTTATTATCAACAATGGTGAACTGACAAAGAAAGATCTCGTTAGCGAGCCATTTACCAAATTGCACGCTCGCGGTTTCTTGGGGCTATTCACTCCGCAGTTGCAAACGGAAATCTTGTCATTTACTAATAAAATTTTACATTATGCTTAATCCAACACTCAAATCATCAATTGGCAGGCTCTGGGATAAATTTTGGAGCGGTGGCATATCCAATCCGCTCACGGCTATTGAGCAAATTTCCTATTTGCTTTTTATGAAGCGCTTGGACGAGATGGATATTAAGAAAAGACAAGACGCCGAATTTACCGGAGAAGCGTACAAGTCACTTTTTGGAAATGACAAAGAAAATTTGCGCTGGAGCCATTTCAGACAAATGGAAGGTGGCGAAATGCTGACACATATTCAAACTAAAGTTTTTCCATTTCTGAAAACTATCGGCAAAGAAGAAAGTCCCTTTGCCAAACACATGGGCAACGCGGTTTTTATCATTTCCAAGCCGTCGCTTTTGGTGGAAGCGGTGAATATTATTGATGATATTTTTGAAGAAATCGCCAAGCAAGATTCGGCCGGACAAGGTTTTCAAGACACCCAGGGAGATCTCTACGAATATTTGCTCTCAGAAATCACGAGCGCCGGCAAGCTCGGCCAATTCCGCACACCGCGCCACATCATTCAACTTATTTGTGAACTCGTAGATCCAAAATTGGGCGATACTATTTGTGATCCAGCTTGTGGTACAGGCGGATTTTTGCTCGGTGCCTATCAGCATATTCTCACAGCACATACCAGCAAAGAACACAGAAAAACTGATGAAAACGGACTGACGCGTGGCGATCTGGGCGACAAGCTCACCGACGAGCGACAATGGACGCATCTCAAAGAAAAAACTTTCTACGGCTATGACATGGACGAAAGCATGGTGCGTATTGGACTCATGAACTTGATGATGCACGGCATCTCCAATCCAAACATCGAACAAAAAGATACGCTCTCCAAAAAATACGACGAGAATAATTTTTATGACTGCATCATGGCGAATCCGCCTTTCAAAGGCAGTATTGATAAGGGCGACATCAACGAATCGCTCTCACTCGCTACGACAAAAACGGAATTATTGTTTATCAATACCATTATAAAATCCCTCAAAATCGGAGGACGAGCCGGTGTGATTGTGCCAGACGGCGTGCTGTTCGGTTCTAGCAATGCCCACAAGCAAGCGCGCAAGATGCTTATCAATGAGTGTGAACTGCAAGGCGTTATTTCGATGCCGAGCGGAGTATTCAAGCCCTACGCTGGAGTAAGCACCGCGATTTTGATATTTGTAAAAGGCGGCGAAACTGAAAAGGTTTGGTTTTATGATATGCAATCCGACGGCTACACATTGGACGACAAGCGAAGCAAGATCAACGGCGGGGGTGATTTGCCGGATATTGTGGCGAAATGGAAAACAAGAAAAGACCAAACCGAAAACAAGCTCAATAGTAAATTTTTCTATGTTAATAAAAGTGATATAGAAAAAGCTGATTTTGATTTGAGTATCAATCGCTACAAAGTAACGGATTACGATGAAATGGTTTACGAAGATCCAAAAGTGATTTTGGGAAAGATTGAATCGCTGGAGCAAGAAATCGTTGCTGGACTTAGTGATTTGAAAAATTTGTAATTATGATTAAAAATAAACTTGGAAATTTTGTAAAAATAAGGACTGGCAAACTTGATGCAAATGCGAGCTCGCCTGATGGCGAGTATCCTTTTTTTACTTGTTCCAAAAAGCCCTTAAAAATAAGCTCATATTCTTATGATTGTAAGTGCGTGCTTGTGGCTGGAAATGGTGATTTAAATGTAAAATATTACGAAGGTAAATTCGATGCATATCAAAGAACCTATATAATCGAAAGTAAAGACGAATCAGTTTTGGATACCCGATATCTTTATTGGTTTTTATTTAAGTATGTTGAAAAATTAAGAGAATTATCTATTGGCGGAGTTATAAAATACATAAAGATAAATAATTTAACTGATCCAATAATCCCACTTCCACCGCTCGAAGACCAAAAACGCATTGTAAAAATTCTTGATGAGGCGGACGCGCTTCGCCAAAAACGAAAACAAGCCATCGGGCTTTTGGATGATTATTTGAAGTCGGTGTTTTTGGAGATGTTTGGGGATCCAGTGAAGAATCCGAAAAATTATAATATACAAATAATTAATGATGTTGCCATTAAAGAAAAAAATGGAATCAAGGCAGGTCCATTTGGCTCATCTTTGAAGAAGGAATTTTATGTAAAATCAGGTTATAAAATATATGGACAAGAACAGGTTATTAAAGATGACTTCAATTATGGAGATTATTATATTAACGAAGAAAGATATCGAACCTTAGAAAGTTGTAAAATACAACAAGGAGATATTTTAATAAGCTTAGTAGGAACATTTGGGAAAATTAGTGTTGTGCCAGAAAAATTTGAACCAGGCATTATTAATCCTCGTCTAATGAAAATAACACCAAATCAAAATATTATACTGCCGTTATTTTTGAAAGAATTATTAACTAGCCAATCAGTACAGAAACAAATAAAAGATGTATCTCATGGCGGGACGATGGGAATTGTAAATGTAGGTATTATTAAAAAAATAAAAATATTAGTACCAAGTCTTGATGAGCAAAAAATTTATCTCGGATTGAAAGAAAAAACCGAATTAATTAAACAAAAAATGCTTTCTCAATCCAACGAACTCGAAACCCAATTTCAAGCCTTGATGCAAAAAGCGTTTAAGGGTGAATTGTAATTTTTATGTATGGACGAGATATTTGCACAATACTATGAAGACCTGCTCCGCGCTCAATATCGAGTGTCGGAATTTGTGCAACAACACTTGCCCAGAGGAACAATCCGAGAAGACTTTTTGCGTGATTTGGTATTAAAAAGAAAAGAATCGTTGCGAGGCAAAAAAGGCATAGTCGCCAAAAACGGAATACAGAGCGGAGAATGTGATTTGATATTTCACGAAACCACGGCAACCACGACCCCATTGGGCGACCAAGTAATGATTGATCCACGACATTGCAAATTAGTTTTGGAAGTAAAATCCAACGCAACCGGACCAGACATAAAAAAGACGAACAAGAATTTTGAAAGGATAAAAGCCATTGACCCTGGCATCAAGCCACTATGCGGATTGTTTTGCTACAACACTGCTATTGAGAAAAAGACAATTTTAAACCGTTTCGGCTGGACTTATGACAAAGACTTAGAAAGCTGGAAAGAAAATACTGCCGTCAGCATAGAATATCCGCATATTGATTTTATCGTTTGCATTGCCTGCTTGGAAGAAGACGAGGAATGTATAAAAAAACAATTTTTTCTCATCAAAGACAACGAGTCGGGAAGATACTTTTTAAAACAAGAGTATCCGATAATTAAGAATTTTTTTGGAGTAACGGATAATTTATAATATTTATAATAACAATATGCAAATTGATGACTTTATAGAAGAATTGAAGGAAAAGGCAGAAAAACGCTTTGATGATTTTAAAATTGCTGAAATTGAATCAATTTCAAGCATCAAAGAAGATGCTTACTTAGAAAAACCTACTTGGGTTGGTGGTGATAATAAATTTGTTTGTCTTTTTGTTGACTTAGATAAATCGTCAAAAATCTCATTCAAAAAACATCCGGTCACAATGGCAAAGATCTATGACTACTTTACTCAAACGCTAGTTGATGTTTTTAATCATGAATCTTTCTGTGCTGACTATGTAGATATAAAAGGAGATGGCGCATTTGCTATCTACGAAGGCGAGCATGCTTCGTATAAAGCATTTTACGCATCAATCACTTTTAGAAAAATTTTTGAAGAAAAGATTAAAACAAAATTTCAAGATGATGAAGGCGGTAATCTTAGTTGTAAAATTGGCATCCATAAAGACAAAATTTTAGTCAAAAAGATCGGCAAGAGAGGTGACTATAATGAGGTATGGGCAGGAAGACTTGTTAATAATGCTGCAAAATTATCCAAGCAATTCCAAGACGCCCCTGAAAAATTTAATGGGGCCAAATCGCCAATAATAATATCTGAGGAAGTCTACAAAGATTTTGTTGCGCAACCGAAATTCGGATTATATAACTGCCATAATGGCGATACCGACATTTTAGAACAAAGAAATCCTGTTTTTATAGAAGTTACTGATTTTTCAGATGATACGCTTGGAGACAAATTTTATTACACCCAAGTTGGTTGGTGTGTGCACTGTGCTGATAATTATATAGATAAACTAAATTAAACTATGAAAAACCTAGAATTATCTTTTTTACAAAATGAATTAAATAGAGTTAGCGACTGGATTCAGTCTGCTGATAAAAAAAGTGCGTTTTTGTCTGCTTATTATTCAGGAATTTTTTTAGGCACTGTTTCATTTAAAGGAATTGTGATTTCCTCAATTTCAAACTTTGAGAACTGGGGTCTTTGTCTGTATACTATTTTAATTATAATAACTATTGGTCTATTTATTTTAGGAATATTCTTTTTAATCAGCTCCGTTTTCCCTCGTTTGAAAAATACAAATACAAATAAATCACTTTTTTACTTTGGAAATGTCGCCAAGTTAAAACCGATTGATTATTTTAATGAAATGGAAAAATTAACAGAAGAAGATGCAAAAAAGCAAATATCAGAGCAAATATATACAAACTCGATAATTGCTGATCAAAAAATGAATAATGTTAAAAACAGTACAAAATGCCTGTTTGTTTTAGTAGTTTTATTATTTGTCTTATTGATAGTTTAATTGAATTTTTTCGGTCGGGGCAATTCACCCCTTTAATTCCCCTCTTGCCCCTCCCTCAAACAGAATAAGGAGTTTTGGATTTTGGGCATTCACCCCTAACCCCTCTGCCCAAAATCCAAAACAAAAAAACAAAATTAAAATTCTTTTTTAGAGCAATCCCGATTGCCATCGGGATTAAAGTAAAACATGCACATCACATAACACGGCATATCTGGTTGCGGTTCGCCTCCGGCGAGCCTCCACCCATATTTGCCTCCGCTACGCTACGGCAAACATCAGATATGCCGAAACGTTAGACAAAGTAAATTTTTTAATTACGGCGAATTCGCCATAATTACCTTATGACAAAGAATCAAAAAATAAATGTAGAGGGCATGGATATTACAGTCTTCAAACAGAGGAGCGAAGATTATATTTCTTTGACCGATATAGCTAAACATAAAAACTCAGAAGCTGGCCTGGTTATATCTCATTGGATGAGCACTCGTTTTGCTATTGAATTCATGGGAATATGGGAGAAGATGAACAACTCCAGTTTTAAAGTAACTGAATTCAGTGACTTTAAAAATCAAAGCGGCGCCAATGGATTTGCATTGTCAGTCCAACAATGGGTCAATAAAACGGGCGCTATTGGAATTTTTGCCACGAGAGGGCGCTATAATAGCGGCACTTTCGCCCACAAAGACATTGCTTTTGAATTTGCCTCGTGGATTTCGGCGGAATTCAAATTTTACCTTATAAAAGAATTTCAGAGATTAAAGGAGGATGAAAATAACAGGCAAAAATTAGAATGGAATCTTCAAAGAACGCTGGCAAAAATCAATTACAAAATTCATACTGATGCCATCAAGGATAATCTAATCCCACACGAATTAACGAAGGATCAAGCAATTATGAAATATGCCAATGAAGCAGACTTGCTCAACATGGCATTATTTGGAATGACCGCCAAAATATGGCGGGACAAAAATCCAAAGCTAAAAGGAAACATTCGAGACTATGCCACAATTGAACAGTTGGTGGTTTTATCTAATATCGAGAGTATCAACGCACTGCTAATTCGTGATGGAATGACCCAACAAGACCGAATTTTAAAATTAAATAATACTGCGATTATTCAAATGAAATCGCTTTTAACTAGTAATGGCGCGAAAAAATTGGAATCACCAAAATAAATTACGATAAGGAAAACAAAATTTTCTCTCCTAAATTTTTTGTTCCGCAATTCCATTAAAAGTGGAGATTTTTCTCAGAAAGCAACCTTAGTGGGAGCCGCAAGCTATGATAAAATTAATCCAAGTAACACTATAAAACAGTTTAATGTCAGGTTCTACTTATCAACTCAAACAAAAGCAGAATACATAGACAGTATCTTGAATAAATGATTATTTTAAATACATGCAAAAACAACTCGACTTAGTCAAAAAATTCCACCAAAAATTCCAAGCGCCCATCTTGGAAAGGCCAGCTTTGATTCCGAAAGACCGGTCAGATTTGCGCTATCGTTTGATGGAAGAAGAGGTGCGAGAATATGCTAAAGGTGTACAAAATAATGACCTGGAAAACATTGCCAAAGAATTGTGTGATATTTTATACGGCGTGTATGGCACGATCTTGGAACATGGTTTGCAAGACAAGATCGGAGATATTTTTGCGGAAGTGCATCGCTCACACATGAGCAAAGACTATCATCAATACAAAATGGTTAAAGGCGAGAAATATTTCTCGCCGGAGGTGGGGAAGTTTTTGCAAGGCAAATAATATCTTTATTTTTTCTCCAATAGTCTTTTTTGATTTTCTTGGATCAGGACGTCGATAATTTGATTGAGATTGCCCTCGAGAATAGTTTTGATGTTGCTCCAAGATTCTTTCACGCGATGGTCAGTGATGCGGTCTTGGGGGAAGTTGTAGGTGCGGATCTTTTCGCTGCGGTCGCCGGTGCCAATCTGAGATTTGCGTGCGTCGCCCCGTTCTTTGGCCGCTTTTTCTTCTTCGGCTTGCAACAGTCGCGAACGCAAAACTTTCATAGCTTTTTCTTTGTTCTTAATCTGTGATTTTTCATCTTGGCAAGAAACGATGAGGCCGGTCGGGAGATGAGTGATGCGCACGGCTGATTTGGTGGTGTTGACGGATTGGCCACCCGGGCCCGATGAGCAGAAAGTGTCGATGCGCAAATCTTTGTCTTCAATTTTGAGTTCCACCTCTTCAGCTTGTGGCAGAACGGCCACAGTGATGGTGGAAGTTTGCACCCGGCCATTCTTTTCCGTTTCCGGAATGCGCTGCACGCGGTGCACGCCGGATTCATATTTCATCTTGCCGTATACGCCCTGACCATTGATTTCGAAAACGACTTCTTTATACCCACCGATGCCGATGACGCTAGTGTTGAGCAGGGAAATTTGCCAACGATCACGCTCGGCAAATCTGGAATACATGCGAAAAATTTCCCCGGCAAAAAGCGCAGCTTCATCGCCGCCGGCGCCCGCTCGGATTTCCACGATGACACCTTTGTTGTCATGCGGATCTTTCGGAAGGATTAAAAGCTCCAATTCTTTTTGTAAAACATCCATTTTTTGGGAAAGCGATACGTTTTCTTCCATGGCCATCTGTTTCATCTCCGGGTCTTCTTCGGCCGAATTGACCATTTCCGCATTGTCCTGCATGGCTTTTTCCACCGCTTCAAATTCGCCAATTTTAGCTATTATTTCTTCTAAATCCGATTTTCGCTTGCCTAAACCCGCCATTTTGGGGGAATCAGAAAAATTCTCAGGATTATTGAGCTCAGCGGAAATTTCAGCGTATTCTTTTTTAATGGCTTCGATTTGGTCGTTCATAACTTTAGTAGTACAATTATAGTATAACAATAATGAGATAGGCGCAATATAAGTGACAAAAAAACAGTTTTGGTCTACTATGGGGATATAATAAAGCGAACAAAAAAGACTATGCGAATAGCCATGTTTTCTGACAACTTTTATCCTGAGATGAGTGGGATTTCTGATTCTATTATTGAGTCGGCGCGTGAGTTGGCGAGCTTAGGGCATTTTGTGGATATCTACGCGGCGAAATATTCTCCGAAAGAATTTGCGATTTTCAAAGTGCCGGCCATCGAATTGGACTTAGGCAAAAATATTCAAGTTTATCGGTTTTTTGCTTTTTCATATCCGGCCCCGACCAATCAAGGGCGGATGGTGGTGCCGACTTTTCTGCGTTGGCTGAAAGTTAAGAAAAATCGGCCGGATGTTATTCACGTGCATGATTGTTTTGGCTTGGGCGTGGAAGGCATGGCGACCGCCAGGTTTTTGAAAATCCCTTTAGTGGGCACTAATCATACCCCGATCACGGAATTTCTGAAATATGGACCGGTGCAGAACAAGTTGATTGACAAGCTGGCGCTGAACTATGTTTCTTGGTTCTATAACCGTTGCAAGTTTGTCAGTGCGCCGTGCGCTGCGATTTTTACCGAGATGGAAAAAAATGGTTTCAAGAAGACGCGCCGGGTCATTTCCAATCCAGTCGATCTCAAAAATTTCTTTCCGGCTTCGGCGGAAGAAAAAGCCATTATTAAAAAAGAATTCGGCCTGTCTGATTTCACCGTGCTTTATACCGGCCGTTTGGGAGTAGAAAAGCACGTGGATGTGATTATCCGCGCGGTGGCCGCGGCGGCCAAAAAAATCCCAAACATAAATTTTGCCATTACGGGACATGGCGCGGCGGAAAAAGATTTGAAAAAATTAGCTTCGGAATTAGGAATAGGCGATCAGGTGAAATTTTTTGGCACTTTGCCGACTCCCGAGCATGCGCGGATCTATCGCGCTGTGGAAATGTTTGCCATTGCCAGTACGGCCGAGATGCAGAGCTTGAGCCTTATGAAAGCTTTTGCCACGGGATTACCGGCCATCGGGGTGAATGCGTGGGCCTTGCCGGAATATATCAATGAACAAAACGGCTTTATCGTGGAACCGGGAGATTTTGCCACGATGGCTGAAAAAATTGTTTATCTTTATAATAATCCAGCGGCGGCACAAGCTCTAGGACAAGGCGGCTTGAAGATGGTAGCTAATTTTTCGCCCTCGCAGATTGCGGCCGAGTGGGCGAAAATTTATGAAGAGACGATTAAGCAAAAATAATATGAAACTCACTTTTGCCATTCCGGCTTATAATGAAGAGAAACAGATTGGTGGTTGTTTGGAATCTATCCTGAAAGAAACTTCCGGTAAGAATTATGATATTGAAATTATTGTAGTAAACAATGCCAGTTCTGACCGGACCAGCGAAGTGGCACTGTCATATCCTGGCGTGCAGGTGGTTGATCAGCCGAAAAAAGGCTTGACCTGGGCGCGGCACGCCGGTTTTCTGGCAGCCACGGGGGAATTGATTGCTAATGTCGATGCGGATACACGTTTGCCGAAAGGCTGGCTGGACAGGGTATACAAGGAATTTTCTGAAAATAGAAATCTGGTCGCGCTCAGCGGACCATATATCTATTATGACTTATCGCCTTTGGCCAAGATCGGCACTAAGATTTTTTATTTTATCGGTTATCTCGGGTATCTGTTCAATCATTTTATTCTCCGGCGTGGCGCGATGTTGCAAGGTGGAAATTTTATAGTAAGAAAATCAGCCATGGAAAAAATTGGTGGTTATGACCTCAATATTGATTTTTACGGTGAGGATACGGATATTGCTAAAAGGATTCAAAAAGTTGGACGGGTGAAGTTCACTTTTAAACTGCCCATGTTCACTTCCGGACGGCGATTGACCAGAGAAGGGGTGGTTGTGACGGCTATCCGGTACGCGATTAACCATATTTGGATTACTCTTTTTAAGAAACCTTTTTCAAGAAAATACAACGATATTCGCGAATAGAACAAAATGAAAAAAATTGCTTCTAAATATAAATATTATTGGCGTCGACATGGTTTTCGTTATGCGGTTTTTTCCAGTTTGATTTTGCTGGCGGCCAGTCTGATGATCAATCATTTTGCCAGTCTCTACGCCAATCTGCGAGCCAGTAATTATGTGAATGATATCGTCCTGGATAATCTGCCAGTGATGGATGTGGATGGTCTTTTGAATTATGGGGTGGAGCTGTTTTTTCTGTTTGTGATGTACTGTGTGATTGTCGAACCGAAAAGAGCGCCTTTCGTTTTCAAAAGCATGGCGCTTTTCTATCTGATCCGTTCAGTTTCCATCACTTTGACGCATCTGGGCCCGTATCCGGTCATGACACCGATTGATCCGCGCAACTTATTGTCCACCCTCATCTCGGGTAATGACTTTTTCTTCAGTGCCCACACTGGAGTGCCTTTTTTGATCGCCTTAATTTTCTGGGATGAAAAATTGATCAGATATATTGCGATTCTCACCTCGATAGTTTTTGGCAGTTCGGTCCTCTTGGGTCATTTACATTATTCCATCGATGTTTTTGCGGCTTTCTTTATGACTTACGCAATTTTTCATATAGCGATGAAGGTATTCGCTAAAGAATATAATTTATTCAAAGAATGATGGAGGAAAAATCCAAAATTCATTTTATCTTAGTGGCCGGTTTTTCTTCGGATAATCAGGAAGTTTTAGGTTTGAAAAACATTTTGGAGGGCGTGGGCTACAGTGCCAGCGCAGTTAGTTTTTATGGTCCGAAAATTATCAACGACTTTACGCACCTAACCGAAAAAGACTGTGTTGCGCATATTAGTAAGGTCGTATCAGATGTCTCGACCAGATACGAAAAAGTTTTTGGCATCGGCATCAGTTTGGGCGGGGCGTTGCTGCTAGAGCACGCGAAAAAGAATTCTAATTTAGCTGGGATTGTGAGTATCGGCACACCGTTTCGTTTGAAGAACAAAAGATTGATGAATTTTGGAAAAAAAATATTTCCTGTACTTTATCCGATTTGGCGCCAGCTGCAAAAAATTGAAAGGTGGCGGCTCAATCCGCTGGGCGCGGCGCCGGTCATGGTTGATTTTATGGAAAGGCGATTCTTGGAAAACTTGGAAAGTATTACTACTCCGGTTCTTTTTTTGCACAGCCGGCGGGATGGCGTGACGGACTATTTGGCCTTGGAAGAGTATCTGCCGCGTATTGCCAGTGTCAAAAAAGAAGTTATTTTTTTCAAAAACGGTAATCATGTAATCAGCTATAATCCGCTCATTGCTGAAGAAGCGTTCAACTTTTTTGATCTGACCGGGCTTAGAGAAAAGACTTTGGAACTCAGCAGTGCTCTTTCGGAAAACATTGGGGCGGCCTTGGAATTTGAAAAGATGAAGTATGATCAAAAATAGTCTATGGTGCCAAATACAAATGAGGGAGACAGCCGGCTGGTGAGTGCTTCTCTGGCGGGGGATGAGGACGCTTTTAAAAAATTACTGGATAAATATTTGAAACCGATCTACGGTTTTTTGTATTATCTGACCAAAGATGCGACGGTCGCGGAAGACCTGGCGCAAGAGACATTCATCAAGGCTTGGAAAAATTTGTCCAAGTTCGATCAGTCTAAAAGTTTCAAGACTTGGCTTTTTGCTATTACTAAAAATACAGCGTTGGATTTTTTTAAAAAAAAGAAAACGACGCCGTTTGCTTTTTTTGCGGATGAAGATGGGCGCAACAGACTGGAGGATATGCCCGAGGACGCAATCTGGCCGGATGAAATCTTGGTGAAAAAAGATTTAGCGCGCGAACTGGAAGGCAGGTTGGCACTTCTACCGGAAAAATATCGAGTGATTCTCACGCTGCATTACAAAGAGGATTTTACGCTCACTGAAATTGCCGAAATTTTAGGCCGCCCCTACAACACGATTAAGGCTTATCATGGTCGAGCTTTAGCGGCGCTGAAAAAAACCTTTTTGGACTTGTAGTTGTGTCTAAAAGAATAAATGAATCGTATATAAATGTATGAAACCGAATTTACATCAAATATTTAAGGAAATGAGAGGAATTGAGCCATCTGCGAAGCTGGCCGGTTCAATTTTGGCGCGCATAGAGCGGTTGCAAAAAAGACAGATTAGACAAAAATTGATCTTGGCCCATTTCAGCCTAGTGGGCTCGCTCGGAGCGACTGTTTGGGCGGCCATGGCCTATGGCAATGCGTTTTTGCAATCAGATTTTTGGGTCCTGCTCCGGCTACTTTTGACTGATGCTTCCTCCGTCCTGCGCAATTGGAATGATTTTGCCTTTTCTTTGTTGGAAACTTTCCCGGCGGTCAGCGCCACTATCCTTTTGATGCCCGTGCTTATCCTGCTGCTTTCTTTTTCCGCTTATTTCAAATTGGAGAAGCGCAGTCATTATAATTATATTTAACATAAATTTATGCATGAAATGATGAAATCCAAAGGATTCAAAATTGCCGCGCTCGTGGTGGCGGCCATGCTCATCGCCCTGGTGAGTTTTATAGGCGGGGCTAAAGTCGGCGCACACCGAGCTTTGTTTTCCTGTCGGTGGGGAGAAAATTATGAACGGAATTTTATGGGTGGTCGGCCACCGATGAATGGTCATCAAGATTTTTTTGGGCCAATGATGCGCGGTTTTTCTGGTGGTGATTTTCGTAACGCCCATGGTTTGGCCGGCACAATCATTTCCGTGGCGACGGATAAAATAATCATCAAAGATAGGGACGGCCAAGAAAACACCGTGGCGGTGACGAATCATACGATTATTAAGAATCAAGCGAGTGATTTGAAGCTAAGTGATCTTAAGGCCAACGATAACGTGGTGGTGATGGGTCGGCCGAATGATGCTGGCACTCTGGACGCGGATCTTATCCGAGTGTTTGGCAATTTGCCTCCGACTGACCAAAACAATAATCAACCGGCTCCGAATAATAACCAATAATTATGAATATGAAAAAGAAACGTTATGTCTATCTAGCAATGGCTATTATCCTGTTGGCAGGAGGATATTATTGGTATAATAAGGCCCATTCCACTCAAAGCCAGGTGCAGTATCGGACTGAAGCGGCGGCTAAGGGCACTTTGGTTAGTTCTGTTTCGGCTTCGGGCAATGTTGTGGTCAATCAAAGTGCGACGGTTGACCCGACGATTACAGGCACTGTGGCTAGCCTAGCGGTGAGCGTGGGTGAGCAAGTGAAAAAAGGGCAATTGCTTTTTACTATTGTCAACGATCAATTGGGACTGAACGTCGATCAAGCGCAGTCTAGCTATAAATCCTCACAAGCTTCTTTGTTGAGTGCGCAGGCGGGAGTGACTTCCTCTGAAGCCAGTCTTAAGGCCGCTAAAAAAAGTGCTACCTCAGTGCATGAAGATAAGGTGGCGGCGGCGCAAAAAATTGATGCTTCCAAATCTTCCGTCACAGCCTCTAAGCAAAGTTTGACCAGTGCGGCTGCCAATCTAAGTTATGCCCAGCAGCAGGCAGCTAAACGGAATGTTACTTCTCCGATCGATGGCACAGTCAATGAAGTGAACATCAAAAATGGTGACGACTTGAGCCGGGTGTCCGGTTCCGGCAGTAATGCCAAGGCGCCGATCATCGTGGGGGATATGGGCACGCTGAAAACGCAGGTGCAAGTCAATGAAGTGGATGTGTCGAATGTGAAAATTGGTCAGAAAGTGACTTTGACTTTTGACGCCCTGCCAGATTTCACGGCGACCGGCCAAGTGGAAACTATGGATTCTCTCGGCACAGTCAGTTCTGGCGTGGTGACGTATAATGTGACGATTGGTTTTGACACAATAGATCCGAAAATCAAACCGGGCATGAGTGTATCAGCCGCCATCATCACCAATACTAAAGCCGATGTGATTATGGTGCCGAGCAGCGCCATTAAAAACCAGAACGGACAAGTTTACGTACAAGTTTTGCAAAACGGCGTGCCGCAGAAAGTGAATGTCCAGGTTGGTGATACTAATGGGACGGATACGGAAATCACTAGTGGGGTGAATGTCGGTGACAATGTGGTTACGCAGACTATCGCGGCCGGTGCCAAGAGTACGACAACCACTACTGGCAACACTGGTGGCGGAGGGATCAGAATTCCCGGACTCGGCGGTGGCGGACGAGGCTAACTTAAATAAATTAGAAAACAGATTATGATTGAATGTCGTGATTTAGTGAAAACATATATCAATGGCGACGTGGAAACTAATGCCCTAAAAGGTGTTTCCTTCGAAATCAAAGAGGGTGAGTTCGTGGCTATCATCGGGCCGTCGGGTTCGGGCAAATCCACCTTGATGCATATTATTGGCGCGCTGGATACGCCCACTTCGGGCAAATATATTTTAGATGGCCATGAAGTTTCTAGTCTTAATGATGATGAATTATCGGATATCCGGCGCACTAAGATTGGTTTTGTTTTTCAGTCGTTTAATCTTTTGCCACGAACCACGGTTATGCGAAATGTGATGTTGCCCTTGCTCTATTCCAACACTTCGGAAAAAGAACGCGAGCAGCGGGCATTGGAATCTTTGAGGTATGCTGGTATGGATGAAAGTAAAAAAAATAATCTTTCCAATCAATTATCCGGCGGACAGATGCAAAGAGTGGCGATTGCTAGGGCGCTTATCAATAACCCAGCTATTATTCTGGCGGACGAACCGACGGGCAATCTGGACACTAAAACCAGTCATATCGTGATGAAAACTTTCCAAGACCTTAATGCCAAAGGCCATACAATCATTCTCATTACACATGAAGAAGAAATTGCCAATTTTGCTGAGCGAGTCATCTCAATCAGAGATGGAGTGGTCGAAAGTGATGTGGTAAAAAAATTATAAAATTATGTTTATTGATTTATTAAAAGAAACACTCTGGTCTTTGACCGGCAATAAAGTCCGCTCATCTCTTACGATGCTTGGCATTGTGATTGGCATTGCTTCTGTTATCGCCATGGTGGCCATCGGTCAAGGTGCACAAAGTTCTATCTCAGCCAGTATCGAGTCGATCGGATCGAATCTGATCATTGTGATGCCGGGAGCGCAACGCGGCGGCGGGATCAGTGCGGGACGGGGCAGTGCTGAGACACTCACGATGGACGATGTGAATGCCATTGCGACGCAAGTACCGGATGTCAAAGCAGTGGCGCCGGAAGTTTCTCGCCGCTATCAAATCACCGCCGGGGGCAATAACACTAACACGCAAGTGGTCGGCACTTTGCCAACCTATCTGGATGTGCGTAATGTCCAAGTTGACCTTGGTTCTTTTATCAGTACTCAACAAGTGCAGGCTTCTTCGAAAGTGGCTGTCTTGGGACCCACTGCTCGAGATGACCTATTTGGAACGGATGCTAATCCAGTCGGGCAATCTATCCGTGTTAATGGAGTGGGGTTTACGGTTATCGGGGTGACAGTTTTGAAAGGTGGCGCCGGATTTACTAACCCGGATGATTATGTCTATATTCCGATTACTACTGACCAGCACTATCTGGCTGGTAATAGTTTTGTTTCCGACATCAGTGCGGCAGCCACTTCGCCGGACAACATCGCAGCCGCCCAGCAAGAGGTCACTGATTTGCTTCTCAATCGCCACAAAATCACTGATCCGACCCAAGCTGATTTCAATATTTTAAATCAAGCCGACATTATTTCCACCGCTTCCAGTGTGACTGGCACTTTCACTGCGCTCCTGGCTTCCATCGCCGGTATTTCTCTTCTGGTGGGCGGCATCGGGATCATGAATATGATGCTCACCACCGTCACCGAACGGACGCGCGAGATTGGCCTGCGAAAAGCGGTCGGGGTGCGGCGGATTTATATCAATCTGCAATTTCTGGCCGAAGCGGTGGTGCTAACATTTCTTGGTGGCTTCATCGGCATTATTCTCGGCTGGTTGATGTCTATGCTCGCTTCGCATTTCTTGAGCATGACTACGCAAGTTTCCGTTTCCTCCATCCTGCTCGCTTTCGGAGTGTCAGCGGCCATTGGCATCATCTTCGGTTTCTATCCAGCCCGGCGCGCGGCGGCTTTGAGCCCGATTGAAGCGTTAAGATATGAATAATTAAGTAATAATAAAATTATGAACAACAAATCAATTATAATTACAGTAGCAGTTGCCCTCATTGTGGGCGGGGCAGGATTTTATGGCGGCACGGTCTATGAAAAGAATTCTCTAGCCGCGCAAAATCAAGGCGGCATGATGACTCCCGGAGGAAATTTTGCTGGCAGAAATGGCGGCGCACAAGGTCAAGGTCAAAATCGCGGCGGCATGCGGAATGGCGGCGGCTTCCTGACCGGTAAAATAACCGCTAAAGACGATAAAAGTATTACGGTGCAAGACCGGAATGGCAGTTCTAAAATTGTTTTGTATTCTGCTTCGGCGACCGTCGGGAAATCGGTCGATGGCGCTCTCTCTGATCTGGCGACCGGTCAAAATGTGATGGTCAATGGTACGGCTAACTCAGACGGCTCAGTAACAGCGCAAAACATCCAAATCCGACCGGCAGCTCCGCAAGACACGGCTGGAGCGGTTCCGGCTGGCGCTCCGACCAACTAAAGTCAAATATTATTTCAGGGGATTATTTTAGTGTAAAGTAGAGACGCAGCAGTGCTGCGTCTCTACTGCGCTGGAAACTATTTTGCATATATTTGACGGCGCATTTGTGCGTGCTATTATTCCCAGACGCAACAATTAAGACTATTTTCTAAAACTATGGAATTTCCCATCAGAATCAATAAATATTTAGCCAGTCAGAATGTCGCCAGCCGGCGCGAAGCGGACGAGTTGATTGAAGGCGGGTTGGTCAAACTTAATGGCAAAAAAGCCAAACTGGGCGATATGGTGAATGAAACCGATGAAGTCACTTTTTCCAATCAGAAAAAATGTGTCTATTATGCCCTTAACAAGCCGACCGGCATCGTGACGCACAGTCCGCAAAAAGGCGAGCAGGGCATTTTGGAAGCGGTGAAATTTCCGGAAAAAGTTTTTCCGCTTGGGCGGTTGGACAAAGATTCCCGTGGCCTGATCATTCTCACCAACGACGGGCGCATGACGGATAAGCTTTTGAACCCGGATTATGAACATGAGAAAAAATATGTGGTGCAGGTGAATCGTCCGATTACGAAAGAATTCATCAAACGGATGGGGGACGGCGTGAAATTGGACGATGGTTATCGCACGAAGAAGTGTATCATCAAAAAAGAATCACCGGATTTTTTTTCCATCACTCTGACTGAAGGAAAAAAGCGCCAGATTCGGCGCATGTGTTCCGCTTTGAGTTATCGCGTCGTGGATTTGAACCGCGTGAGAATCATGAACGTGCAATTGGGGAGTCTTGGCGAAGGCCAATATCGCCCGATCAGAAAAGACGAACTGAAAGAACTTTTAGAGGACTTGGGATTGTAATTGTCATTTTTAGAGGTTAATGTATAATCACATTAAAGTAAAAAAATAAATTAATTATTTTTTAATAAAAAAAATATGATAAGTGAAATGCCAAAATTCGGGGTCTTTGCCGATGATCCTGAAGAAAGAAAAAGATTTATAGCTGCTCAGGCGAAGAGGAAGGAAAAATCACTAGTAACGGAAGCTACCAAAGGCAGAGAGTCTGTGCTTGACGGAGACATCATTGGCCAAGAGCAGATAGTCCGGAGCGTCACAAATAAGAACCTGGAGCAAGCGGAAGAAATGTTGGCAGGGAGCCCTTCTATAGAGAAAATCAAGGGCATGATCGCTCTGATGGATGAACATATCGAACATATCCAAGAATATCCTACAGACAAAGGAAAAGATAAGATGGATATAGGCAATATGGAAAAATCCTTGAAACTTTTGAAAATAGCGGAAAAAATCTTGTCTGAAGGCGGATCATTTGAAATTGCAAAAATATTGATGTCGCCAGGTGCCAAGGAATATTTAAGAGGGCTTTCATTAAAACTTAATGATGTTGCCAGAATGACAATTGAAAGTGGTCGCCTGGAGGAAGTTCAGAAAGTGAAAAACGAAATGGTTATGGCGATAAGCGTTTGGGATAATATTAATGCGGTTGATGAGGAAGCGGTCAAAGATAGCAAGTTGGTAATCGAAATGTTAAAGAAGGATATTGAACAGGCCTAGTTGTGATGGAAGCCGAACAATTATAAAAAGCGATGTTCACATGAGTGAGCATCGCTTTGTTTATGGGTTGAAGTTGAACTCCATGCCTTTGTCAGTTGCGACATGGACGAACATCACTTTATCTGTTTTGCATAAGATATGCGTGATGTTACTCCCTTTTTTGGGTAGAGACAAATTCATTTCCAAGGCATGTCTGTTGTTTCTCGTACTTACATCGACCAACGGCATTGATAAATAAAATTTTTCCTTACCTTTGCGGCTGAAATAGACTGCGAAATAGCGGGAGAATTTTTCGATATCAAACCATTTAATTTTTTTCGAAAAAATGATTAGTATCGAGTTGCTCCTCTTGATGAGGACTAGTTCTTTAATTGAGCGGAGAATTTCTTCTTCACTCAATTTTCCCATGAATCTTCCCGGGAATTTTATGAGTGATGACATGAGAATCTCCTTTTTTGAAAGTATTATTGATGGAAAGAACTGATGTTTTTGGAACTTTTTAGACTATCATCGGAAGAGCTCTTTGTCAAGAAAAGTTATCAACACTCGAATATTTATGGCGGTGGGACTGCTTGAATTATTTTTTGACTTTTTTAAGGTTAAATTATAGAATAGAAGCAGGATAAAATAGCTTATTAGGAATAAAAATCAATGACTACGCAAAAAATAGCCGGCTTAAAAAAGCAGTTTTTGGAGGAAATAGAGAAGGTCACCACAGTTGACGCGCTTTTTGAGTTAGAGAAGAAATATGCCGGGCGCAAGAGCGAATTCAATGAAATCCTGAAAAACCTCAAGAATTTGACGCCGAGCGAGCGCCAAGCAATCGGACCACTCGCCAACAACACGAAAAATGAAATCGCCGCCCTGATTGAAGCCAAGCGCCAAGCGCTGTCCGGCCAACAAAATTTGGCGGAAGAAAAAATAGATGTGACGTTGCCCGGCCAAAAACAAAACATCGGGCATTTGAATCCGATTTCCATTGTGCGCGCGGAAATCGAAGATATTTTCACTGGCATGGGTTTTGAAATTGCCGACGGACCGGAAGTGGAAACTGATTTCTATAATTTTGATGCTTTGAATATTCCAGCTGATCATCCGGCGCGTGATATGCAAGACACTTTTTTTGTAAAAGGTGAAAACCTGACTATGCGCTCTCAAACTTCGGCGGTGCAAGCTAGATATATGCAATTGCATAAACCACCGTTCCGCATCATTGCCCCGGGAAAAGTTTTCCGTAATGAAGCGACGGACGCCACACACGAACACACTTTCTATCAATTCGAAGCGCTGGTGGTGGGAGAGAAAGTGAATGTGGGCAACTTGAAACATGTCGCGGAAGTTTTTTTCTCGGAATTTTTTCAGACCGATGTCAAAGTGCGGCTGCGTCCCAGCTATTTCCCGTTCACCGAACCGAGTTTTGAGTTTGACATCACTTGTACGATGTGCGGCGGAACTGGCTGCAAAGGCTGTCGCGGTGGGGGCTGGCTGGAACTAGGCGGCGCCGGCATGGTCAATCAAAATGTCTTTGTGGCTGCGGGCTATCCGCGGAATAAGTATCAAGGTTTCGCCTGGGGCTTCGGCTTTGAACGTTTGGCGATGATGAAATATAAGATTGATGACGTGAGGCTTTTTCACTCGGGGGATTTGCGATTCATAAAACAATTCTAGTTTATTTATAAAATATGGGTGAAAAGAGTGTTATTGTCGATAATGAAGATAATCCAATCGGAGCCAAGGAAAGATCTGAAATTCAGCTAGTCGATATTTATCGGGTTTCAGCGTTATGGATTGTTAATTCCAAAAATCAGATTTTGATTTCCAAGAGAAGTGCTAATAAAAAAAATGATCCTGGAAGATGGGGTCCAGCAGTGTCTGGCACCGTGGCTCAAGGTGAAGATTACATGGATAACATATTGAAAGAAACTCAGGAAGAAATAGGAGTTGATTTAAAAAAGTATAATTTTAAAAAAATAGATAAGATTAGAGTGCCAAATGTCAAACACAATTTTTTCTGCCAATGGTATTTATTGAAAGAAGATTTGGATATTAGTAATCTTACAATTCAAAAAGATGAGGTGGATGAAGTGATATGGATGGACAAAGATGAATTTGAGAAGAACTTAATGCTATATCCGCAAAAATATACCATTAGTATGCCAGCGCACTTCGCAATTTTAAAGAAATATTGATTAAAAATATGAAATATAGCTATAATTGGCTCAAAGAATTATCAGGCACAAAACTGTCACCGGAAAAGGCGGCGGATGTTTTGACGATGCATGCTTTTGAATTGGAAGGTTTGGAAAAAGCCGGCCAAGAGTTTGAAGGTGTGGCGGTCGGGAAAATTTTGGAAGTCAAAAAGCATCCGAACGCGGATAAATTACAGATTGCGAGGGTGGACGTAGGCGGCGCACAACCCCTCCGTACCGGGTACGGGACACCTCCCCTGAGTACAGGAGAGGGTGATAAGGATGGACTTTTGATTGTCTGTGGCGCGCCCAATATTGCAGTTGGCCAAAAAGTGCCAGTGGCACTTGTCGGTGCTAAATTGCCAAATGGAACAGAAATCAAAGCCACTGAAATTCGCGGCGAAAAATCATTCGGGATGCTCTGCGCCAAGGATGAACTGGGACTGGGCGAGGATCATAGCGGAATTCTCATCTTAGATAAATCTGCTAAAGTCGGTCAACCATTGGCACAATATTTTGGCGAGGCGGATACGGTTTTTGAAATCAAAGTTTTGCCGGACCGGGCACATGATGCGATGAGTCATGTGGGCGTGGCGCGGGAAATGGCGGCGTTGGAAGGCAAAAAATTTGATTATGATTTCGACGAATTAAAATTGTCGGCTAAAAAATCCAAAAAATTATCCGTAGTGATCAAAGACAAGAAACTATGTCCGCGTTACATCGGCACCGTGATGGAGAATGTTGAGATCAAACCGTCGCCGGAGTGGATGCAAGATCGATTGAAAACTTGCGGCATCAAAGCCATTAACAATGTCGTGGATGCGACCAATTATGTGATGCTGGAACTCGGGCAACCGATGCACGCTTTTGATGCGGAACAAATCCAAAATCATAAAAACAAAAAAACGGAAATTGTAGTTAGGAGAGCTAAGGATAAAGAAAAGCTAGTTTTGTTGGATGATAGCGAAATAATTTTAGACGAGAATGATCTGCTGATCACTAATGGCGAAACACCCTTGGCGTTGGCAGGGATTATGGGTGGAAAAGATTCCGGCATCAATGAAAATACGAAAACCATTGTCTTGGAAGCGGCTAATTTTCATGCTATAAATATCCGTAAATCCAGAAGTAGGCTAAATATTAAGACTGAATCGTCCGATCGATTTGAAAAAGATATTGATCCAAACTTAGCAGAAAAGGCCATGGTCAGAATTATCGAAATCTTGGAACACACCGCCAATGCGAAACTGGAAGGAGTTGTCGATATTTATCCGAACAAGATCAAGCCGTGGAAAATTAAATTAGATTTGGAATATGTAAATAGTCTTTTAGGTGAAAATGTTACGCAGAAAGAAATTGTTAAAATATTAAACAGTATAAACATCCACCCAACCGTTCAGCCGAATAAAGTAGTATGTGAAATTCCGACTTATCGGATTGATTTGAAGACGCAAGAAGATTTGATCGAAGAAATCGGCCGTCTGCGCGGCTATGAAAAAATCCAGCCGCAAGCGCTGTTGGAACCGGTGGAACCGGCCAAGAAAAATGAGCAAGTGTTTTTCGAACGTCAGCTGAAAAATACGCTGGCCAATTTTGGGTTTGATGAAATGTATAACTATTCTTTCTATTCTAATCGCGACGCAGAAATTTGCGGACTAGGCGGTATCAAACATTATGAAATTGCCAATCCGATGAATCCGGACCAAGAGTTGGTGCGCGCCAGTCTCATTCCGAACCTTCTGAAAAACGTCCGTCAAAATCTTAAACATTTTGAAAGTTTTAATCTATTTGAAATTGGCCGAGTCTATTATCCGCAGAATAATCAGGCGGAAGAAAAAAGAATGTTGGTAGCGGCGTCTGTTCTGGAAAAAGACAAAGACGCAGATTCTTTCTATAGCATGAAGAGCGCAGTTGAAAATCTGCTGGAAAGTTTAGGCATAAAAGGTGTGGCAGTTTCTTTCGCAGAAACTAAATCCGCCGTGGCGCATCCGGGACGCGTGGCCGAAGTGAAAATATATAATCACGCGGTCGGCATGATCAGCGAAGTGAATCCGGCGGTTTTAGCTAAATATAAAATCACCAAGCGTGTCGCTATGGCAGAAATTGATCTGGAGAAACTATTGGCAGTGTTGCCGAAAACTAAAAAATATCACCCCATCAACAAATTTCCTTCGCTCACGCGCGACATCTCCATGATCGTGCCAGAAACTGTGACGTATGGTGAAATCGAGAAACTGACCAAAAAAATCGGTGGACAATTGATTGACAGTGTTTCACTGTTTGACTTTTTCAAAGCCAAGCAGAGTTTAGCCATCCGGATCACTCTCGCTGCCAAAGACAAAACCTTGGAAAGCGTTGAAGTGGAAAAGGTGATGGAAAAAATAATTTCAAGCTTAGAGAAAGAGTTGAAGGTGGAAGTGAGAAAATAATATGCGCGAAATTCCAAAAACGTACGAACCAAAAAAATACGAGGACAAGATTTATAAGCTTTGGGAAAAGAGCGGTTTTTTCAACCCGGATAATTTGAAATTGCCGAAGAATGCCAAGCCGTATACGATTATTTTGCCGCCGCCTAATATCACCGATAAATTGCATCTCGGTCATTCTTCGATGTTGGCCATCCAGGATCTGCTCATCCGCTTCCATCGGATGAAAGGCTATCGGACACTGTGGCTGCCAGGGACGGATCATGCGGCCATTGCGACGCATAATGTAGTGGAGAGAAAACTTCTGAAAGAAACCGGGAAAACCAGGCATGATTTGGGACGGAAAAAATTTTTGGAAGAGATTTGGAAATTTTTGCACGTGACGCAAAAAACTATTCTGGGCCAGACCAGGAAAATGGGGGCATCGCTGGATTGGTCGCGCGAAGCTTTTACGATGGATGAAGAAAGAAAAGTGGCGGTCAAAAAGATGTTTATCGATATGTACAACGAAGGCGTAATTTATCGCGGAGAAAGAATTGTGAATTGGTGTCCGCGCTGCCATTCGACTTTGGCGGATGATGAGTTGGAATATGAAAACCAAAAGACCAAACTTTACACTTTTAAATATGCTAAAAACTTTCCGATTGCTATCGCTACCACGCGGCCGGAAACCAAACTAGGGGACACGGCGGTGGCGGTGAACCCGAAAGATGAAAGATACAAAAAATTCATCGGTCAAATAATTGAGGTGGACTTTTTCGGCGTACCTTTGAAAATAAAAATCATCGCTGATCGCAACGTGGAAAAAGATTTTGGCACCGGTGCGCTCGGCGTGACCCCGGCGCATTCCATGGTGGACTGGCAGATGGCGGAAAAAAATGCGCTTCCAATCGTGAAAGTCATCGACGAGGATGGTAAGATTAAAAATAATTTCGGCCAGTTTAGTGGTCGCACGGCGCTAGAAGCGCGCGAGCTAGTCGTTTCCGAATTAAAAAAGGCAGGTCTTTTGGAAAAAGAAGAAGAGATGGAGAATAATTTGTCGACTTGCTATCGTTGCGGCACCGCCGTGGAACCATTGCCGTCGAAGCAGTGGTTTGTGGCGGTGGACAAAAAACTGAAACGTCTAGGCAATAAATCTTTGAAAGAAAAGGCTTTGGAAGTGGCCAAGCAGAAAAAAATTCAGTTCATTCCGCTCCGTTTCGCTAAACGCTATACCGATTGGATGGAAAATTTGCATGATTGGTGCATCTCAAGACAAATCTGGTTCGGGCATGAGATTCCGGTGTGGTATCGGAGTTCAGAACCTCACCCCAGCCCTCTCCTGAATACAGGAGAGGGGGTAAAGCCCCTCCGTACAGGGGAGGAAGTTTACGTTGGGGATAATCCTCCGGTGGGGAAGGGTTGGACGCAAGATCCAGACACGCTCGATACTTGGTTTTCTTCCGGGATGTGGACATTCTCGACTTTGGGTTGGCCTAATAATTTCAAGAAGAATGAAAAATCGGGTGACTTGAAAAAATTCCATCCGACGCAAGTGCTGGAAACCGGTTATGAAATTATTACACTCTGGGTGTCGCGCATGATCATGATGTCACTGTTTGCGGTGGGAGAAATTCCATTTGAAAATGTTTATCTGCACGGCATGGTTTTGGACAAGTTCGGCAAGAAAATGTCTAAGTCGAAAGGCAATGGCATTGATCCCTTGGACATGATTGAAAAATTCGGCACGGACGCCGTACGCTTGGCGTTGCTTATTGGTTCCACCCCAGGCAACGATGTGCGGATCTCGGAAGAAAAAATTGAATCTTTCCGCAATTTTGTGACTAAACTCTGGAACATCTACCGCTATGCGGCCACGACTCATCCGGACATGCAGCTGGTGGAAAAAATAAACCCGAAAGACATCAAGACCTTGGCCGACAAGTGGATTGTGAGCAAGTCGAATATCCTAATTGCTGGACTGACCAATGATCTGGAGGGATATAAATTTTCCTTGGCGGGAGAGAAGCTGCAAAACTTCATCTGGAATGATCTGGCGGATTGGTACTTGGAAACGAACAAGATTGAAAAGAATGAAAAAGTGCTGGGCTATGTCTTGGACAAGATTTTGAAACTGACCCATCCGTTCGCGCCGTTCGTGACGGAAAAAATATGGACCGATATGCCCGCCTCATCGGCGGATAAAATGTCTCCAAAGGTTCGACCTTTGGCGCGCCAAAGGTCGAACCTTGATCTTCTGATGGTTTCTAAATGGCCAGTGAGTGACAAGAAACTAATTGATAAAAAATCTGAGAAAGAATTTGAGAAGCTGCAAAAAACTGTCGGTCAGATTAGGAATTTGCGTTCGAGTTATAAGATTGATCCGGTGCGTGTCATTACGGCTTACGGAAAAGTCGCTAACCAGGGCATCATCGAGAAGCTAGCGCGGGTGAAAATATTGGAGGCTAAACCTCCAATTGGAGGGTTAGCCTCCGTAGGAAAATCTTTGGTAAAGATATCCGATCTAGGAATAGACATTGCGGAACTGATCGACACGGAAAAAGAAAAAGTCAGATTGCAAAAAGAAATCGAAAATCTAACAAAATTAGTTTCAAACACAGAGGGACTTTTGGCCAACAAAAAATTCACCGCCAGCGCGCCGAAAGAAATTGTGGCGCAGAATAAATCCAGACTGAAAGAATATCAAGAAAAGCTGGAAGGACAGAAAGAATTGTTGGGGAATTTGGGATAAGAACGAATAAGATAAGTATCAGGAGAAAATAGTCTGACGCGTTGAGCATGTCCGGCTATTTTTTATTTTACAGTTTGTATGAATTATGCTAATATCAGGCAAGGTGGGGGTGTGAATATTATGATAAAAAAGCTTTATTTTAAGCAATAAACCTAATTTACCTTTGACAAAAGCCTAAAAAGGGAGTATAATTGAGCATCGTACCTGAAGTTGTGTTTTTAGTTATTTATCAAGGTAAATCGAATAGTTGCCCTGGCAGTAATGTTGGGGAGGAAAGTCCGGACACTTTTTCGTCGCAAGGCGGAAAGCGTAGTGGGTAATTCCCATCCAAAGTAATTTGCGGGGTGCGAGCAGAGACGTTCTTATTAGCAATAATAAGAATATCCTTCGGGATAAGTTCTTATGGAAACATAAGAAGTGAAACGGCTAAATCCCTACGTGAGTGCAAGGCCGTGTTCTGTAATTTACGTAATTACAGAAAGTGCCGCATGACTCCATGAGTAATTATGGAGCTAGATAAATGACTATTCTTGTCTGCCGATGAGGCAGGCTCGACAGAATCCGGCTTATAGATTTACCTTGATAAATGATTAAAATATGAAAAAATCAGAATTATTTTTTAGCGCCATCCAAGTCCCCGTTGATTTTTTGATGTTGGTCTTGGCGGCGGTTTCAGCCTATACTATCCGGAATGTGCCGGAAATTTTGGCGTTGAAACCCAAACTCTACACTTTCCCTTTCCATAGCTATATCAAAATTATTCTGATGGTGGCACCGATTTTCATCATCATCTATGCCATTGAAGGCTTGTATGACATCCGCTCTACGCGCAAATTTTGGAAAGAAGTGTTGAAGATTTTTTCCGCCACTTCCATCGGGTTGGTGATTGTCATCGTGGCGATATTTTTGAAACGGGAATGGTTTTCTTCGCGCTTTGTCATTTTGTCCGCTTGGATGCTGGGCACTTTCTATATCGTCATGGCGCGCTATTTGATCCAGCTCATCCAAAAATGGCTTTTGAGGACGCGCGGCATCGGGGTGCACAAAATTCTTTTGATCGGTCGGAATGGCAAGATGGACAAAATTTCCAAAATCATCAGCCAGACTCCGAACATGGGATATCGCGTCATCGATCAAATTGAAACGGCTAGTCCGCACATAATTAAAGGCATTCAAAAAGAAAAAGGCATTGACGAAATCATTTTGTGCGACCCGATGATCACGGACGCCGAGCAAGAAAAATTGATCGACTATTCCGCTATTAATAATATTGAATTTAAATATATCCCCACTACGTTGCAAACTTCCAAATTCACTTTGGGCGTCCTCTCCGGCGAGCCGATCATCGAGGTGAGAAACACACCTTTGGAAGGTTGGGGCCGGATTTTGAAACGGGTTTTTGATATCATCGCTTCGATCTGCGGCATCATCATCACTTCGCCGATCATGCTTGCCACAGCGCTGGCAATCAATTTAGACAGTGAAGGCCCAATCATCTACAAGAATGAACGCATCGGCGACAACGGTAAGAAGATTTTTGTGTATAAATTTCGCTATTTCAAGAATGAATTTTGCATTTCTAAGAAAAACCCAAATTTGCAAGACGCTTTGAAATATGAAAAAGAATTGATTGATAAGCAAAGTGTTAGGAGGGGTCCGCTCTACAAAATCAAAGACGACCCGCGAAAGACGCGGGTAGGCAGATTCATTGAGAAATATTCCATCGATGAACTGCCGCAATTTTTCAATGTGTTGTTCGGTTCGATGAGCTTGGTGGGCCCGCGGCCACACCAGAAAAGGGAAGTGGAAAAATATATGGAATATCACCGTCGACTTCTCACTATCAAACCCGGCGTGACCGGCATGGCGCAGATTTCCGGCCGCTCGGATCTGGATTTTGAAGATGAATATCGACTTGATTTGTATTACATTGAGAACTGGTCTTTGTGGCTCGACATTCAAATTTGTTTGAAGACTGTCGGGGTACTGTTTCGAAAAAGACGCAATTTATAGTATTTTTTGAAAGTTTCCTTAAAATCGCCTTTTGGGCGGTTTTTTGGTATAATGGAGTTATATGAGAATCGCCCTAGTTCATGATTATTTAGTGCAGAATGGCGGCGCAGAAAAAGTGCTGGAAGCTTTTTGCGAGCTTTTTCCGGATGCGCCGATTTATACTTTGATCTATAGCGAGAAATTGATGCACGGCAGTTTCGCCGGCAAGGACATTCGGACTTCTTTTTTGCAAAAAATCCCTTTTGCCATTATGCGCCATCGTATTTTTCCCCAGTTCATGCCTTTTGCCATCGAACAATTCGATTTTTCCGATTATGATCTGGTGCTCTCTGATTCTTCCAGTTTCGCTAAAGGCATCATCACTGGCGTGGACACGCTGCACATTTCCTACATCCATACGCCGATGAGATTCGCGTGGGATGATTGTCAAAAATATACGCG
>Ga0114951_10001550_pt1 | contig 28030 bp, 26 predicted proteins | sample AM7aDNAmetaG_FD_88677 | JGI IMG/M metagenome (GOLD analysis project Ga0114951, IMG submission 88677) | Freshwater microbial communities from Finland to study Microbial Dark Matter (Phase II) - AM7a DNA metaG | ecosystem: Environmental > Aquatic > Freshwater > Lake | place: Finland: Lake Alinen... | reverse complement strand
TAAATTTTTCTAACATTTCCGCTTTTTCATCAATGTAATTTTGCAAAGCTTCAGTTAGTTCCAAATTTTTTGCCTTTGTTATTATTTTCATTTTATTTTTTGAAACCCACAAATTGAACTTCGGTTTCAAGATTAATTTTAAATTTTTCTTTAACTTTTTTCTTGGCTAACTTTATCAAATTCAAAACATCTTTTGCTTTCGCCCCGCCAAGATTAATTACAAAATTTGCGTGCTTTTCAGAAATTTGAGCATTGCCAATTTTTTTGCCAACCAAACCACATTTTGCAATTAAATATCCCGCAGGTATTACCCCTTTTTCATTATAGTCCTTTAATTCTGAATATTCTTTTAATAATTGTTTATTTTTAATTTTTGTTTCCGGATTCACAAAAGTTGACCCCGCGGAAGGAAAATTTACAGGATGCCTTGCTTTTCTATATTCTAAAAATTCTTTAATCTTATTTTCAATTTCTGTTTTATCTTTTTCATTAAATTCCAAAACAGCCGACACAACAATTAAATTCTTATTTTTTTTAAAGACACTATTTTTTAAAGAAAATAAACATTGATTTTTTGTAAATTTTTCAAACTTTAAAGTTTTTACATTTAAAACCTCCACACTTTTTATAACATCAGAAGTTTTTGTTCCGAATGCCTGAGCGTGTCCATAAACAGCTCCGCCCAATGTGCATTGCGGAATTCCCGTTGCCCATTCCAATCCCGAAAGCCCCTTTTCGGTCGCCAAATAAGAAAGTTTTGCCAAGCTTATTCCGGCCCCAACTTCTGCTTTATTACCATTAAATTCCGTATTTAAAATATCAATTCTTATAACCAAACCGTTAAATCCTTTGTCGGAAATTAAAAGGTTGCTTCCTCCACCCAAAATAAAAAATGGCAATTTAAATTCTTTGGCAACCTTCAGTGCAAGCATTAATTCCTCATGGGTTTTTGCAATAAAAAAATATTTGGCTGGCCCGCCAATTTTATAAGTTGTAAAATCTTTCAACAAAATATTTTGCTGAACACCCGGCAATTTTTCTAAAATTTTATTGTGCATTCAAAATACTGTTTATTTTATTTCGGGTTACGGGGCCCACAAAGCCGGTCTGCAAAATTCCATTTGCTTTTTGGAAATTTATAACTGCTTGTCTTGTTAAATTGCCAAAGTTTCCAGTCACTAAACCTGAAGGGTAAATGTTTGTTCCCTGTTTTTTCAAAAATGCCTGCAAACAACTGACTTCTGACCCGCTTGAACCAAAAGATAAATTATTATTCAATACCGAACATAAATTATTTTGCGCTTGAATTTTTGCAATTTGCTGTTTTAAAGACGCAATTTGATCCAACAAGCTTTGTATTAATGTCTGATCTGCGTCCGGATTATTTCCGGTAATAGACACCACGAATGTATACGGATAAAGAAGTCCCGAACCGTCAACACCGGCGGCAACGGTTTGCAACGACGGTATAATAATTAAAGATTTGTATTTTGTGCCGAAGTCTTTAATGTTTATTTCCCCTTTTTGATTGCCATCAAGTTGCAAAAAGTTCGCCGTGTAATTATTACTTGTGTCGTAAAGTATATATGGCACCTGAAAATTAAGTCCGGTTAAACTTGAAAAATCAAGTTTTAGGTTTCCACTTCCGCCAATAATTTTTTGCCAATTTCCCGCCCAATTTTTTGTGACATCAGTTGAAGACAAAGAAGTATTTCCCGACAACGGCAAAAATATAAGAGTTGGACTTATTCGTAAATCTGTAAGATTTTTATTTAAATAACAATATTCAGAATTTTTTGAACAATCGTTCAAAGCCAAAGAAATTGTCCAATTTGTAAATACTTGCGCAAAATTTTCTTTAGCCCCAACTTCCTGCAATCCATAATTTATTGCATCAATTCCAATTAATTTTGTTTTCAAAGCATTTGACAATACGCCAGTTCCATAATGGTCAACTAAATAGTGCATAAATAAATTTACCGACGCAAAATCATATTTTGAATTTTGAAAATCGGTCAAAGAGTCTGAAGGATTTTCTATAAAATCATTTACTCTTGCCTGCAAATTACTTCCCGCATAAACGTCGTCATATCCCAAAAGCGTTGAAGTGTAATCCGATATTCCCTCGTTAACCCAAGTATCTTCTTCAACGCCATTAATTTTGTTTTTTTGATTAAAAATTATAAGGTGCATAAACTCATGCGCTAAAATTGCTTTTGCATTTGGGTCGTCAATACTGGAAGCAGTCAAATAAAGCATTTCTCTTTGGTTGGAATCGGGCAACTGCAGTTTGTCATATTCATCACTTTCTCTAAAATACCCCCCGTCAATGCTGTTCATTGGCTCAAAAAGAACAGTGATTTTTGAATCGTTATCAATTCCCGGATTCCATTCTGTTCCGAACGTTGAAGTTAATTTCGGGTAAATATTATTATCAAACTCACCGGATAAATTACCCAAATCGGTCAAAACCTTCGCTTGTTGGGCTTGTGTTTGAGCACTCCACCAAGTATTGTCAACATAAAAATACAACTTATTGCTTGCGCTAACCAAAGTCGCCATAGCTTGAGTCCGCCCCGAAGCATCAAAACCTTTATCTACAGTAAAATTAACCACATCTCCAACATTGGCAGCATGCGCATTTAAAGCAACAAAAAACAAGAAAAACCCGGCAATAAAAATTAGTTTTTTGGAATTATTCATCAAAGTATCTTGATTTTATCACATTAACACAATATCTCAAAAAATAAAGAGTTTACCGGCCTATTTATTGTAAAAGGGGACAATATCTTTTAAGATCTTTACTATGCTATTTTTATTACCGATGTATACAGCTGATTCCAGCTCCTTTAATTTTGCTTCTATAAATTGCGATTTTGTTTCTGAAAGCTTTGCCATAAATATTTTTTTATTTTGAGTGGCAATTGTGCCCTCTTCGGCAGTAAGTATTTCCTCAAATAATTTTTCTCCCGGCCTCGGTCCCGTAAAAACTATTGCAATGTCTTTATCTAAAACCAGACCAGAAAGTTTTATCATTTCTTTTGCCAAATCCAAAATTTTAACGGGCTTCCCCATATCCAAAACAAAAACTTCTCCGCCATTGCCCATAGCAGCGGCCTGCAAAACCAAAAGGCAGGCCTCGGAAGTCAGCATAAAATATCTCTTCATATCAGGATGAGTAACCTCAATCGGCCCCCCTCTTTTGATTTGTTCTCTAAAAATTGGAATAACACTTCCCCTACTGTTTAACACATTGCCAAACCTTACAGAAACAAACTTCGTTTTGCTTTTATTATTTGATAACTGGCACATCATTTCGCCCACTCTTTTGGTCGCCCCCATAACAGAAGTTGGATTTACAGCTTTATCTGTAGAAATAAAAATAAATTTTTCTACATTATGGACAACAGAGACTTCAACCAAATTTTTTGTGCCAAAAATATTATTTTTAACTGCTTCATCTGTATTCTCTTCCATTAACGGAACATGTTTATAAGCCGCTGCATGAAAAACAATTTCTGGTTTTAATCTTTCAAAAATTATATTTATTTTTTCTTTATCTGTGACATCTGCAATTAATTGTTTGATTTCTAAATCATAAAAATTATTACTTAACTCTTTAGCAATGTTAAAAATTCCCGTTTCGTCTTGATCTAACAATAAAATCCTGACCGGTTTTAACTTAGCCACCTGACGTGATAATTCAGACCCTATTGACCCCGCCGCTCCCGTTATTAAAATCACCTTATTTTTTATAAAGCTTTCGATTTGTTTTGTATCCAAATTAACCTGCTCTCTTCCCAATAAATCTTCTACTTCAACGTCTTTTAAATTTTTTAAAGAAACCTCTCCCCTGATTACTTCTGACAAGGGGGGGGCAATTTTAATTTTTCGCACGCCCGCTTTTTTACCCGATTCTACTGCTTCCCTTATTTTTTGATTGCCGGCCGAAGGAAGTGCAATTATCATCTGCCTAATTTCGTATTTTTTAACAATTTCTGGAATTTCTGAGACCTTTCCCAAAACCTTCAATCCATGTATAACAACTCCTTTTTTAATGGGGTTGTCATCTACAAGTCCAACGGGATAATAAATATTTTTGTTCGAAGAAATAATACTTCTTAAAATTTGTTCAGCAGCATCTCCAGCCCCAACAATTAAAGTTTTATCTTTTTCCAGCATTCGGTTTTGGCCAGAGACACGCAAATAAATTCTTTTAGAAAATCGAACAGCTCCACAAAAAATAAAAACCAAAATATAGCTGATTATAATTGTAGAGCGTGGAAAATTAACAAAATGAGGGAAATAATGCGATATAAATATAGTTATAAATAAAAATATAAAGGCAATCGTTGTCGCCCTAAACAAAGAAATCAATTCATTGGTAGAGGCATATGACCATGAGAAAGAATAAAGTTTTTGAAAATAAAAAACAGGCAATACAAAGATTATAGCCAACGCAATCATCTTGTAAATAAACAATGAATACTGTGTTGGTATATTAGAATCAAACCTTAAGGCAAAAGACAACCAAACAGAAAACGCTACAGATATAATATCTGCACAAACAAAAAAAATGGTTTTTGTAAATACTGTCTTTTTAATTGGGCCAAACATTTTTTCTTTCTTTTATTATAATCTTTTTTACAATTGCAAAAAACGTCTGGAAAACTATTTTAGCGTCCACAAAAAGTGACGCATCTTTTACATATTTTATTCTCAATCTATTTTTTAAAGGTTCTATGTTTTCACTATATGACTTATCTACATTATTTTCATCCATCAAATCTTCTTGATTTATATATTGTATGGTGGCGTAATCCGTCATTCCGGGAACAACATCCAAACTGGTTCGTTCTTCGTCATTATATAAATCAACATAATGTTTAACCTGCGGTCTTGGACCCACAAAACTCATTTCTCCTTTTACAATATTTATCAACTGTGGAATCTCATCCAGTTTATACGTTCTTAATACGCTCCCCACTTTTGTTATGCGCGGGTCATTCTTTGCAGCATGTATTGTGCCTATCTTTTCAGCATTGGGCACCATTGTTCTAAACTTCAAAATTTTAAAAAAATTTCCAAACTGCCCCACTCTTTCTCCACGATAGAAAATTGGCCCCTTAGAATCTAATTTAATTAAAATAGAAATAACTAAAATTATCGGGGATAGCAAAATCAACAAACAAGATGCAAGTGTAAAATCGGTTATTCGTTTTATAAATAAATAAACAATCTTATTTTTCATTTTATTTTATCTTTGATAAATCTTCGATACTCTTCTTTTATTCTACCAAAAACAAGGTCTTCATTAAAATTATCTTCCACCTTCATTCTAGCATTTTCTCCAAACTCCATAGCTTTATCTGGGTTATTAAATAAAAACATTATTGCTTCTGCTATTTTTTCTGGATTTTTTACTGGAACCAAAATCCCATTTTTCCCATTATCTACCTCTTCCTGGCACCCCCTTATATCACTGGCAACCACGGGCACTCTCTCTGCCATAGCTTCCAAAACGGACCTTGGAAAACCTTCTCTGTATGATGGAAATACAAATATGTCCATTAAAGGATAAATTTGATTCACGTCACTTCTCTCGCCTAAAAATATAACATTTTTTTCAATGCCAAATTCTCTTACAATTTCAGGATTTATGCCGTCTTTTTTCTCCGGTTCTTTTGGTCCAACAATTAAAAGCATTGTCTTCGGGGAAGTTTGTAAAACTATTTTGAAAGCATCAAATAAATCCAAATAACCCTTTTCTTTGACCAACCTTGCAACAATACCCACAACCCCAAAGCCGTCTGGAATATTCAGCTCTTTCCTCTTTTTATTAATAAATTCTGCTGAAAATTTTTCTGAATTAAATTTATTAATATCTATACCATTTCCCAAATATTTTATTTTTTTGGGTTTAGCAATTTTTTCTTTTGTTAATGTTTTTATATCTTCTTTGTTTTGCGAGAAAATTACATCAGAACAAAATGCCGAAATTTTTTCCATAAAAATATAAAATTTTCTCTTCAAATATGGAGAATTTTCGTGGAAATACAAACCATGAATAGTATTTATCACAACAGGAACTCCTGCCATTTTTGCAGCCAACTGGCCTAATAAACCGGGCTTTGGAGTATGCGTGTGAACTATATCAAACTTTTCTTTTCTAAAATAATTCCACAATCTAAATAAAGTAATTAAATCATAAAAAGGAGTTATATTTCTTGTTATTTTTATCGTTTTGACTTTTATTCCTTCTTTTTCAATATCTTTCACCCACTTTCCATTTGAGCAAACAACATACACTTCATACCCCTCCTTCATTAAAAACTTTAATTGCGGTAACAACAAAAACTTCACAGCCATATCTGAATTGGCAACATGACAAATTTTTATTTTTCCTGAAACCATTTTTTTGTTATTTCCACGCCGTCTTTAAAATCTACTCTCGGCGACCATCCCAAAAGATCCTTTGCAACTGTTGTGTCTGCCTGCGTGTCAAGAGGGTCACCGACTCTTTTTGGCAAGTATTCAACTTCTCCGCCAATTAATTTGGTTAAATAATTTATTGAATAGGATTTTTCCTGACCAATATTTATCACTTCGCCTCCTTTTATTTTTGTGCTTTCTGCCGCTTTAATGTTTGCATCAACAACATCTTCAACAAAACAAAAACCTCTTGTTTGCTCGCCGTCACCAAAAACCGTAAGAGGTTTATTTTGTAAACGCAATCTTAAAAATTTGCCAAGCACCAAACTGTAGTCCGAATTAAAATCAATTCGTGGCCCGTAAACATTAAAAAATCGTAAACAAACAATTGGAACTTTGTAAAGTTCAACAAACATTTTTGCAACTTGTTCGCCCACTAATTTTTGCAAGCCGTACGGGCTCAAAGGATTCGGTGCCATATTTTCAACAAGCGGCAGTTTTTCCTGTTTGCCATAAATAGAAGATGAAGAAGCAAAAACAATTCTTTTTACATTGGCATCAATTCCGGCTTTAAAAACATTTATTGTTCCTAAAATATTCACGCGCGAAGTGCCAACCGGATCTTCAATCGAAACAGGAACCCGAGGTATGGCGGCCAAATGAAAAACGCAATCCACTCCTTCAAAAACCGGTTTGATTTTTTCAAAGTCGCAAATATCCAGCTGATAAAATTCTGCCTTGGGATTTAAATTTTCTTTTTTCCCCGCCGAAAGATCATCAATAACCAAAACTTGATTGCCCTGTTCTACTAATTTATCAACCAAGTTGCTCCCTATGAAACCCGCCCCTCCAGTAACCAAATATTTTTTCATATTTTTTATTTAAAAATTTATTATTTAAATTAAATCCAAACGGTGCGAGACATAAAAAAGATATAAAAATTGGAATACGTGTTCTCATAAAATTACCGAAATTTACCTCAAAGAGAGAAATAACCGATAAAAATATTATACCAAAAATAATTAACGGGAATATAAAAGTATTTTTCTTTTTTATTTGTATTATAGATCCTGAGATTGCAAAATAAAAAATAAAATACCAAGGAATAGTTTCAAACAATGCTAGGATTTGCCTAAGAGATTTTGTCTGCCATGGAAACGGACCCAACAAAACATAAACAAATGACTCCGAATAATTTATTAAAAAACTTAATGGATGTTTAAAGTCTGTCTTTATGTTTAGTGTAGAGCCAGTTCCGCTGGGATTAGGGGCCCCACACGATATTGACGACTTATTTACAGCAATCCCGCATAGAACAGGTTGTAAGGTTTTATTTGTAACTTGAGGCACATATGCAACTTCTCGGTAGAAAGTTATAGCTTTAATGTTTATATACTGTTGAAAGGATTTTATGCCCCAGTACCCTTGGTTAGCTGCAACCTGTGGTAAAAATCCAAAAATAAAAATTATTATAATTGTATACAAAATTCTTTTTTTAAATTTTATATTTTTGTGAAACAAAAACCAGCAAAATATAAAAGTCGACATTAATGCATAACCTAAATAAAACCTAAGATTAATTATGGGTATAAGCAACAGATATAACAATGCAAACTGCCAAAAATCAAAGCATTTAATTAATTTAATAATTAAAAGTAAAATTGAGAGAGCTAAACAGGCCGTTAATGCGTCCTTCAACAACAATGCTCCATCAAGTGCCAAACTTGGATATAAAGATACTATAAATCCCGTCACAAAAGCCTTTCTGACTGACCCGTTGAGTTCAATAATTATCCAATAGACAAACAATGAAACCATGGCGCACAAAATAGCATTGAATAATTCTCCAAAAATAATATTAGGAGAAAAAATAGTATATACAACACCTATTAGTATCGGGTAAAAATGAAGAAGATAAACGTCCGGATATAATATTTTTATTGATTCTAATGAAAAATTTCCCTTACTGAACTCCTGAGATATTTCTACGGCGCTTCTATTGTACATTACATCATCTCCACCGCTGAAAAATGGCTGAAGATTAAAATTATTCATAACTATAACAAAAAATGCATGTATAACAAAAACTGATATAAAAAGGCTTAATATTTTATGTTTTTTAATAAAATCTAAAATTTTCATAAAATGCTAATACATCCATTTCTCATACCACATTTGAAATACTAATAAAAACCAAAATTTATATGCAAAATCTGCTTTGCCAGATAAATACTTATTTAAACTTTTTTTGATATATTCTTCATCAAAAATTCCCTGCTTTTTTATATTATCCTCTGAAAGATATTTCTCTAAAACACCCCTAAGGTCATTTTTTAACCAATTATCTATTGGAATTTCAAATCCTTGTTTCGGTCTATCTAATAAATTTTTTGGCACATATTTGTAAAGTATTTTTCGCAGAATATATTTACTCTCTCCATTTTTATATTTCAAATTCACTGGGACACGAGCAATATATTCGGCTATTTTATGATCAACCAAAGGATCTCTTACCTCTAAACTCGTGGCCATAGTTGCTCTATCAGTCTTTACAAAAATGTCATCACAAAGATATGTTTTATAATCTACAGCCTGCATTTGAGATAATAGAGGTAACTTTTGGACTTCTTTAAAGTCAAAAAAATTATCTTCAATATTATTTTTTTTTCTAATAAGTTTTTCAACTTGGTTTTCAGTCCAATAACTAGCACTATTCATAAATATCCCTCTCAAATCATCATTCTTATATCTTAACATGTTTTTGAGCTTATAGATCTTCCCTTCAAGATTTGTATATTTTGGCAAAAGAAAAGATATGGATTTGTACATTATTCCTATAATTTCTGGAGAAAATAAAGATGAATATAAAGACCCAATATAAAGTGCAAACTTGGGCAACTTCTGGATTAATTTATAATATGCATTAAGCGCTTCATACTTTGAGTATCCGCAAAAAAGCTCGTCTCCTGCGTCGGCTGACAACGCAACTTTCACCTCCTGCCTGGCAAATTTAGAAATTAGATATGTTGGAATTCCAGAACTATCTCCAAAAGGTTCATCATATATCTCTGAAAATTTAGCAACAATTTCCATGGCATCTTTCGCGGTACAATAAAGCTCATGGTGATCTGTTTTTAAATATTCAGCAATTTTTTTGGCATATGGAGCCTCATCATATCCTTTTTCATGAAAACCAATTGTAAATGTTTTTATTGGAGTCTTGGAATTACTTTGTAAAATAGCCGTAACTAAACTTGAATCTATTCCTCCAGATAAAAAAATTCCCACAGGAACATCTGAAACTAACCGATATTTGAAAGACTCTGTTAAAATTTGCTCTAGCTCTTTTTCAATTTCATCTTCTGACTTATCAATAGGGCTCGCCAAATAAAAATCAACAATATCCCAATATTTTGTTTCTTCAATTTTTCCATTTTTATCAACCTCCAAATAATGTCCAGGTTTTACCTTATAAGCATTCTTAAAAATTGTATGAGGGGCTAAAATATATCCGAACTGTAAAAATAAAGCTAAAGCATCAAAATTAATTTCTTTTTTAAAATTTGGATGCTTATGAAAGCTTTTTAATTCAGAACTAAACAAAAAAACTTCATTATTTATATAATAATACAATGGTTTTACTCCCGCCCTATCTCTAACCAAATAAAGTTTCTCCCTTTTCTTATCCCAAATAGCAAAAGCAAACATCCCCCGGTATTTCTCAACAGCCTTCAAACCCCACTCTTCATATGATTTTATTATTACTTCTGTATCAGAATTGCTTTTAAATTTGTATCCTTTTTGTTCCAATTCTTTACGAATTTCCTGGAAGTTGTATATTTCTCCATTAAACGTGACCCAAATTGTCTGGTCGTCATTTGACATTGGTTGATGCCCCGCAGGAGAAAGATCCAAAATAGACAATCTTGCATGCCCTAATCCAACATTTTGATCTACATAAATACCACTATCATCAGGGCCCCTATGCCTGAGACAATCCGTCATGCTTTTCAATAAAATAGGATCTGCTTTCCTTTCATCTAAATTATAGACTCCCGTTATTCCACACATGCTTTAAAAACTTAATTAATATTCTTTCCAAAAACTCTCCAACCCGTCCCGCCCATAATTTTTATATCTTTAAGATGGGCTTTGTTGAACCACTCTAATATTTGCTCTTTTGAATATCTGTTTTCTATAGGGGCCGAAAAACGGTCAAACGTATCATTTAACATAACAAAAAATGAGTAATCCGCATATGCCCCCAACGGCCATCCGCTTTTAATAAATCTTCTAAAAATAAATTTATATGGTAACACTAAAACTAAATAAGATGAAATCGCCATAGGATATGACAAAATATAAAGAAGTTTATGAGAAATTTTTGTCGTAAAACGGCGGAAAAAATTTACAGCTCTCAGCAGATAATATTTAAACATTGTTTTTGAAAAACTATGATAAACATAAATTAATATCCCCCCACCGCTATTTAATAGATTAACTAATTTTTTAAAACCTTCTTCTGGGGTTGGCAAATGATGTAATACCCCGATACAGAAAACAAAATCAAAAAACTTATCCTTAAACGGTAAATAATAAATATCTACCTGTATAAAGTGTGTATTTTTATATTGTCTATTATTTAGATAAGCCACATCAACGGCGCTACTCAAATCAACGGATATTAACTCTTTAAAAAGTTTTGCCGCATAAAATGTATGTCTGCCATTCCCACAACCCAACTCTAAAGCTATATTATTTTGAAAGTCATTTTTATCGGCCGGCTCAAAATAAAAATTAAAATTCTTCTCCCACTCACCTCTCATATCAGAAAATTTTTCCCATTCAAATCCAAAGCTCTTCGAAGTTTTTTCTTTTTTGACCGACTCAAAAGATACGCTCCCTTTGCGTATTCCATTAAAAAATTCCTTATGTTTTGAAAAAAATTCAGGAAACCTTGATTCTACCGTTTCCATTAAATTGTCCGGCAAGACCCTAGGAATACTATTAATTATTGGAAACGACTTACCACAAGAACATTTAAGCGCGCCCTCTAACACCTCTCCATCTTTATCTTTAAAAATTGAAAGACTAAATTCTTTCTTACAAGTGGGGCAACAAATATAGTTTAGTAAACTCTTTTTCATATTATTTTTTTAATAACTTATTTATAATTTCTTCATATTGTCGTACAATAATATTTATGGAAAAATTTTCTGATGTTTTTTTACCATTTTCTGATATCGTCCGCCCAAGATCCAAATTATTTAATAATTTCAATATCGCCTTAGACAATGTCTTGCTGTCGCCCACCGGCACCAACAATCCATTTTCTCCATCTTTAATAATCTCAGAGGGGCCCGACTTACAATTAGTAGACACAACTGGAACTCCGCTGGCCATAGCCTCTGCAATAACAGTTGGAAAACCTTCTTGGATTGAAGAAAGAACAAACACTGATGACTTGGCCATATATTTATATGGATTACTTTGAAACCCCAAAAAGGCTACACTATCTGCAATGTTTAATTTGATTACAAACTTTTCAAGCTCTATTTTTTCCTCACCCTCACCTATAATTATAAGCTTAGCTGGAATTTCTCTAATTATTAAAGAGAATGCCCTTAATAGGGTCGGATAATCTTTTGCTTTCACAAGCCTACCTACCGCCAATATAATTGGCTCACGTCGCTCTGAAATCCACGAAAAAGACACGTTATCTTGAGCTAGACTGCGTATCTCAGAACCTATTATTGGATTATGTATCACCTCAATTTTATTTCTACTAATTCCAGTGATTTTTGATATGTCATTTGCAACACCACCCGAAACACAAATTACTTGTTGAGCGTGTCCATATAATACTCTCATCAAAATGGGAAATACAAATTTAGCAATAATCCTTCTAAAAAAAGTTCTGGCGTTAGCTGCAGTGCTAGAGAAAACACTATGCTCAATAATGACAACCTTTGTATCACTTTTTGATAAAATCTTGGCCAACACAGCTAAAACACTAAGTCTAGGAAAAACTGAAATAAAAATATCGGGTTTCTCTGATAAAAAAAATGATCTTAATTTAAAAAAAATTCTAATAATTGATCTGGTTTCAAAACTTATAATATCCAACCCCGAAGGAAGCTCTCTAATAAAATCTCCTTTTTTCTCAACTAAAACAAGCGACAAAGTATAAGAATCTTTATTTAGTCCTTTAAAGATATTAATTAACGCCCGCTCAGCTCCTCCTGCTCCAAAACTTGGAAGGAAAAACGACACTTTATTATTTTTCATTTCTATATGATTTCTGAATATAATTTTAAAATTTCTTTTTTGAAAATATCGGGAGAGAAAGCATTGAGATAGGCGCGCCTTCCATTCTCGCCATAAGAATGGTCTTTATTATTTTTAGCTTCTATTAAACATAAAATTGCACATCTTAATTGCTGCTCATTATTATAATCAACAACAATACCATTATTATATTTTTTAACTAATTCATCCATGCCAGTATTACTGCTGACAATGATTGGCTTGCCAAGCATCATCGCCTCAAAAAGTTTATTTGGACTCGAATATTTATGATTTTCAATCGCCGGATCGTATAGCGCAAAAAGGCAATCTGACTCAGATTCAATTTTCAAAACTTTTTCATAAGGGGAAATTCGACCCAACAATTCTATATTTTTTACATCAAAAATAAGCCCAAATAACTCTTTTTCATATGGACCATATCCACCAATTTTAAGATTAACATCTGGCATATTTTTGACAACATTTGTAATAGAATCGAATCCCCTAGATTTTTGTATCATGCCAATAAAAACCATATTAAAATCATTACTTTCTTTGTTTGATACATTAAACTGATTATATAAATCATCCGGTACATTATAAACACTTATCAGCTTTTTAGGTTTAGCTCCATATATCTGCTTCCTCCTATTATCATCTGCCAATATTAAAGCATCCACAAAGCTAATTAGAAAAATGTCAAAATTCCTTATAAATTTTTTTAAAAATTGTGGAGCCCTACTTATCGCATCTCCGTAAAAATCAAAAATATCATAAACTATTCTTTTTCTACGTAATTTCGCTACGATGATGGCTGGAATTAAAGTGTCAAAATCACAAGCATGCACAACGTCAAATTCAATTTTAAAAAGCCAAACAAATTCTAAAAATTGCCAAATGATTAATTTGATTAAAAACCTTACACCAGATTCATATCTTCCAATGATTCTGCAGCGTCGTATAGAGTACCCTTGTCTTTGTTCAAATCGACTAGACTCATTTTCTCTATCCCAGGCCAAAACCTCAATATCATATTTATCTGAAAGAAACTTTACCTCTTTTTCCAACCTTGGATCAGGATTTATAGCATTCGTTCTAACAAAAAGTATTTTTTTTCTATTAGTCATTATTCATCAATATTTTGATAATTCTTTCCGCGCTCTTACCGTCCCCAAACGGATTTTTCCATTGAATATTTTTGTTCATCATTTTTACTGATGAATTTAAAATTTTTTTAGGATTTTCCCCAGCAAGAATGCTACTTTTTATTTTCAATGTTTCAGGCCTTTCCGTATTGTCTCTCAAGGTTATGCACGGAACCTTTAAAATGCATGACTCTTCTTGTACGCCCCCAGAATCAGTAAAAATTAGTCTTGCATTTATTTCTAAATTCAAAAAATCTAAATATCCAACCGGTTCAATTACCCTAATCCATGCAGGCAACTCAATACTAAATTCATCGATTCTCTTTCTTGTCCTAGGATGAATTGGAAACACTATCGGCAAGCCAAATTTTTTATAAACCAATTCTAATCCTCTAATAATGTTTTCCAATCTTAATTTAAAGTCGACATTTTCTTGGCGGTGTAAAGTTAATAAAAAATATTTTTTCTCATCAATCCGTATATCTTTTAAAATACTTGATCTTCTAACAGCTAATCTAAAATTATAATTTACGGCGTCAACAATCGTATTTCCGGATATAATGATTTTATTTTTAGAAATGCCTTCTTTTAACAAATTACCCTTCGCCTCAGCGGTTGGGGCAAAAAGAACAGAAGAACAATGATCAGTTAAAACCCGGTTAATCTCCTCTGGCATTCCATTAAAATATGACCTCAAGCCTGCTTCAATGTGCCCTATTTTTATATCCATCTTAACAGAAACTAAGGCCCCAGCTAATACGGTGTTTGTATCACCTTCCACCAACACTATATCAGGTTTTTCTTTAATAAAGATTTCTTCAATTCCAGACATCATCTTCCCTATTTGCTGTACGTGCGTCCCAGATCCAACACCTAAATTATACTTTGGTTTTGGCAAATTTAATTCCTCAAAAAATATGTCGTCTAAATTTTTTGAGTAATGTTGATTGGTATGTAGAACAAAAAAATCGAGTTTCCTTTTTTGGCACTCTCTAATTATCGGTGACATCTTTATTACTTCAGGCCGCGTTCCTAAAATTATACAAATTAATTTTTTATGCATTAGATGTATTATTTTTCATTTCTGGCAACGTGAAGGCGAAAAAGTATACAGCCTTAGCTAGAATATCAAGGACTAGGATCACAGATGCAATTATTAAGCCAATTTTTATTTGCATCAATAATGGAAAAATAAAAAACGCGACCGTATCTGATTCTACGAATGTCGGCATGATCGAGATTCTTCTTGAATCAAAATATAATTTTATCTTATGTATAGTGTGTAATTTATTATTACCGATTGAAGCGTTTGGTACAAATCCCTTTTTAATAAATCTAGACCTTACTGTATTTATTTCATATTCATTTATCCAATGAGTCAAATGCAGAAGAATAAATATTGACCCAAACCAAAAGAACAAAATGTCCTTGTGTATCATATATTGTCCCTGGACTAAAAACATAACAATTATAAAGAATTTAAATTGATCGAGCATTGAATCAATATATCCCCCAAAATTACTCTCAACTTTTTTCAGACGAGCAAGACGCCCATCCACCCAATCAAGAAGATAACTGAATAAAAATATTATACAGCCAACTATAATATAAAAATAAGTCCCTTGAAGAAAACAATAAGCGGACGCAAGCCCAGTTAAAAAAGAAATATAGGTGATCTGATTCGGGGTAAGATTTGTAAAATTCGCCGTTACCCATGTTAAAAATTCTGAAACTGGTTCATAAAATATAAAACCAAACCATGGCGCAATCCAATTCGGTTTTTTATCAACATCCTTTAATTTAAATTTTATTGTCATATTATCAACCTTTAAATAAATATTTTTGCACATTCTCAAGATCGGATGGAAAATCTATTTCCTGACAAAATAAATCACCCACACTAACCGGCAGTACCTTAACTCCATCCGCTCTTATCATATTCTCTAACGCCTTCTCAAAATAATCATTATCATTAATTAAATCTAGATGTTTCTTAAATGTACTAAAATCTTCTTTTTTAATGAAATTAATTCCCAACGCCTCACCCACTCCTTTCTCTACAACTTTAGAGATATTCTTTATATAACCCTGATCATCGAGATCATATCTCACTTCTTCATCACTACATTTTTTTTGGTCAACAAGAACACAAGAATTATTAACTTCCAAAAGTTTTGGCAGGATCCCCTCCTCAAAAAAAATATCTCCGTTAATCCATAGAATATCCTGTGGCTCTGTGCTCTCTAAAGCCAAGAGAAGACTCTTGCCAGTATTAGTTTGTGAATATCTTTCATTAAATACATACGTTAATTGAGGATACTTATTCGTTATTTCTTCTTTTTTATATCCAACAACCACAATAATATCATTATTATCTGAAAGTTTTAAAATTTTTTCTAACTGATAATCTAAAATATTTTTATCATTTTTTAAAATGACCAATGGCTTTGGTGTCATTTTTTTTAACCTGCTACCCATTCCCGCACCTAAAATTACTGTTTTCATATTTTTATAATTAGTTTTTATTTATAATTTTTTTAAGGATAACTGCGTCAATAAAAAATTTATTCGCCCATGATATCTCTTCACTTCTAAAATATCTAGCCATCAAGCCATAACTGCCAAAGAATCCGCCAGAAAAATTTTGCAAATTACACATATACTCCAGTGCCCTATCACCCTCTCCTTTTAGGCCCAATTTATAAGCAATAATAGCCAATTGCGCAACTCCAGTGCTACAGGACCAATTAACGTTGGGATATGCATTTATTTTACCGTTTAAATTTTGACGTGAAAAAATTTTTTTAACAGTTTCGTATACAAATTCCTTCTGGCCTAAATCTATAAATCCATCTAATATGTAGGCCAAAAAATGTATCATCGTATTCTCATTTAAAATATTCGGCACACTTTTATAATATAAGGCTGACTTTTTAGCTGAGTCAGCATATTTTTGAATCCCAAAAACTCTTGAAGCCTGCATTAGAGCTGGGAGAACAAAAACATGTATATTTTCTGAAGGGGCCCCATTATATATTGCGGGTATTTTTCCATTATCCTCAGTACAAGAAACTATATAATCCGCTGTTTTTATTGCAGAGAGCTTAAAGTAATCCCACTTTTGACTTGCGGCAACTAAGCCTCTTAACGCCTGACCAGCATCAAAAACATATTCGCGACCATCTGGTCCAGCAAATGCCCCATTCGGACGCTGTACACTAACAAGAAAATCTGCGTATTGTTTGGCTAATTCAAATTCTTTAGCGTCAATTAAAGTTGGAATCAAATATCCCGTCACTTCAGGGTATGACTTTACCACTTTAGAAGTTATTACTATACCCTCATCTTTAATAGTATTATTTTTTATCCATGATATTGCTTCCCTATAACAAAAATTCAAATCTTTACTTTTTAATATTTTAAATGGCTCAGCAAAAAATCGAGTTATAGTTAAAAATATTTCTTTTAAAATTTTAAGCACCTTATTATTTCCCAAATTCATTTTTTAACTTTGATGATTTGAATAATATTTTAACCTCTTCAATATTAATACCCCCCATTAAAAACAATAAACCCACATACGCTAAGGCGCCTACAATTATCGATAACACAGTAAAGAGTGGCCCTTGAGGATTAAGTAAAAATATAGGAAAACCCATTATAAGTGACGACGCAACACTTTTAAATAAAAATTTTACGTCAAAATTATATGTTAAATATTTTCTTGACTCAAAGAAAATTATTATTGCATAAAATATATATGCAAAAAGATTAGATAAGGCCGCTCCAGTCAGACCAAATAGAGGAACAAGCATAATTCCAAAAATTACACTAACAATAGCCGATAAGACTGTGTACCTTAATATGATAGAAGACTTTTTGGCTAATATCAATACATATTCATCTAGTTGGACTTTTTGATATATCATTAATGCAATTCCGATAATTGGAATTAAAAACCAATATCCAATAAAATCTTTTCCAACTAAAAGTTGTAAAAATTGCCTCCCAAGCACGGTTAACCCAAAAACAGCCGGAACGCATAAAATTAAAAAATATTTAAATGAATACTCAAGATATTTTTTTACGTTATTTATCTGACCATTTTCCCAAAATTTAGATATTGCTGGCAATAAAACCAACCAAATTGGCCCCGAAAGCATTGGGACAATAGTTGTCAGCATATAAACACAGGAATAAACTCCAACTAATTTTATATTTAGAAAATAACCTATAATATAGCGGCTACTAAAGGTTATAAACCAATATGATATGCCCGAAAGGAAAACTGGTATTCCTAGCTCTAAATATGGACTTAGAGTTTTCATTTTTGGCAAACCTAAACCTATCTTTTTCAAGTACATAAAAAAGGCGATAAGGTTTACCACCAAAAGAGAAAAAATTGAGATTATTACTACCGACATCAATCCTCCACCATGCAATAAAAAATAAATGAGCAAAACCATTTCCACCGTCTCCTTTCCTAAAATTAAAATACTGTATCTTTTGGATTGTCCAAATATAATAAAAACATCTAAAAATAATTGGTTTAAAATTGTCAGAGGTATTAAAATGGCCGATATTCTTAGAAGCAACAATGCTCCAGCTGATTTAAAAAATAAACTAACAACAATCGGAGATAAGATAAAAAGCAAAATTGCTAACACAAAAGAGGTTATAGATATGAATAAAACAGCTGCCCAAAAATCATTTTTTACCTCACTCTCGGTTTTTCCCGGCAGAAAACGTTTCATTGCCGTGCAAATACCAAGCGCAGAAAATGGATAAACTAATGCAATTGTTACAGATATCTGAGACCAAATTCCATATTGTCCAACACCAAGCAGCCCAACAATAAATGGCAAAATAACAAACCCCTCTATTTTAGGGAGCCATTGAGCCAATGCCACAAGGGCAACTTCTCCAAAAAATTTTTTATGTTGTAGACTATCGATTTGATCCATTATTTTTTGGGCTCATACTCCAAAACCAAATCAAGAGCCTTACTTTTACAATATTTTTTTATTATTTTTGCGTTAGGAACAACACAGTGTCCGCCAATTGGCTTGTCATCAACAAACAAAACTGGCCTTACGACATTTTTTTTGCCTAATTTTGGATAGACTTCATTATATGTTTTATTAAAATCAGTTACAGTGCTGTCAAAATTTACTCCAAATTTATCACATATTTTTTTCATATCTTTATGCCAAGCAATGCAAACCCCGTAATAGGTTGTATCTAAAATTTTTCCCAGTTCAGTGGTTGTTGAAGGAAAAAATAGTTTCGTTTTAATCCCTAAGCCCTTTATGTGCTTTTGAGCCATCAAACCAGCTTTTTTATTATCGGCACCAATATATTTCACAAACATTTTCATACCTTTAAAAAGATTTGGGTGAGTGCCCCTCATTGGACTGTGCACAACCATGCCACCAAATAAATCAGATAATTTTTTTGTCGTACCTGGCGCAACAGTTGAATGAATAATTGTAAGCTTGGGATTTATTGCTTTAATTTCTTTTTTTACTATTTCCATGAACTTTTCATTGTATGGAATGCAGACATGCAAAATTTCAACCCCTTGTAAACCATCGTCTCTTTTTAAGTCTTTAACTTTTGGATTTTTATAAAATTTAGCAAAAGAGCTGCCAATTTCTCCAAACCCTAATATGCCCACTTGAACTTTTTTTGTCTTTTCCATTTTATTTATTTTTTAACATTACCTAGCAGCCAAGAAGAACTTTGAATTTTATCCCCTCCGACCCCATTAATGACGGTAATTTTGAATTCTTCGCAGGCTTTTTTTTCATTTTCTGGAATGTTATTTGAATTTCTATCTCCACCTTTTGCAAAAAATAAAGATTCTTTCGGATATTTTTTAGCCACCATAACTAAACTTTCTGCTACTGTGCCATCTTTGTCGGATGACAAAACTACATCATCAGCATACCGTAAGGCCTTAATTATTTCGATTCTTTCCTGTTCGGGCATAAAAGAAACACTACCTTTTATTTTTACTTGTTCGTCATTATTTACAATTACAACTAAAAAATCACCTAATTTTTTGGCTTCTCTTATTAAATTAATATGACCTATGTGTAAAGGATTAAAATAACCTGAAGTTATCACAACCTTTTTGTTGCTTTTTAGCTCCATAATTTGTATGATCAGAAAATAGAGTATTTAATATTTGTATCATAAACTATGACTAAAATCAACAATAAAAGCAATTGGTTATCTTGGGTCTATAAAATAGGATTTTATATAATTTTAACTCTACCCGTGGTCGTAATCCCGCCTTATTTTTTTCCACCAGACTGGGGAAAAACTATTGTATTTAGGAGTATAATGGCAATTCTATTATTTCTGTTTGCATGCCAATTCTTATTTAAAAAAAATGAACTCAATTTACCAAAACTCAAAGAAAATAAAGCAATATGGGCGTTATCAGGCCTTTTTATAACTTATTTACTATCCACCATTTTTGCAGTAGATACTAATTTCAGCTTATGGGGATCCCCATACAGAGGCGGAGGATTTATAAATTTTGCTTTTTACTTTGCTTTTGCAATTTTGGCGTTTATTTTATTCAAAAAAGAAGACTGGAAGAAAGCTTTTGACTTTTCAATTTTTATTGGAGTTTTGGTTTCATTTTTAGGAATTGCCCAATACTTTGGATGGTTTAATAAAGTTCTTTTGGCTGTGCCAAGCAGACCCCCTTCAAGTATGGGCAACCCCGACCTTTTGGCGTTATATCTTTTGCTTTTGTTTTTTATAACTATCGTAAATTCAATAAAAGAAAATAGAACATGGCTTAAATCCACATATGCCGTTGCTTTAACAATTTTTGCATTTACAATTTTAATAACAGGGTCGCGCGCAGTTTATTTGGGAGTTTTAATTGGGGCTGTTTATTTTTTGCTGGCCTACCCAAAAAAGCTTAAAATTATTAAAATATCTGCAGCCGGAATTTTGGTTTTGCTTGCCGGAATTGTTTTATATGCAAACATAGCAACCCAATATCCAAATTTTTTGCAAAAAAACAAAATTTTTACATCGGTTGCGTCCCGTCTTTCAATAAAAACTTTAATACAAGACCCCCGCTTTGCCGCGTGGCAAATTGGACTGGATGCTTTAAAAGCAAGACCTCTGCTTGGATATGGTCCTGAAAACTTTTCTGTTGGGTTTGATAAATTTTACAACCCAACATTAACCAATTTAAACGCAGACATAGCGTGGTACGACAAAGCTCACAACATAATTTTACAAACCGGAAACGAAGCCGGCGTTTTGGGAATAATTGCCTATTTGGTTTTATTTATTGTTTTATTTTGGCAATTGCAAAACATAGAAGACAAGTTGCTGGCACGCGGAATTCAAGCAACTTTAATTGGATATTTTGTTGCTAATCTTTTTAGCTTTGATTCTTTTTCGACTTATTTAATTTTCTTTTTGCTAATTGGGTATTCCTTGAGTCTGGATTCCCGCCTTCGCGGGAATGACGAAAAGAGAAATGAGAATGACAAGGGGGGGGTATACAAAAAAATAATAATTTTTGCGCTGTTTATTTTACTAATAATTTTTTTGTGGCAATATAATTTAGTGCCACTACAAATAAATTCACAAATAAATACTGCTGAAAATTTGGCGAACGCAAAACAATGCGGTCAGGCATTCTCCATAATGGATAACGCGTTGCTACAACATAGTTTTTTGGATTCTTACATTCGGGCAAAATACATTTTATTTGAAAAAACTTGTAGCGAATTTTTCCCTGAAAATAACTTAGCTTACACAAAAAAAGGGATTGAACTTATTAATGAAGCTGTCAAAATCCAACCGCTTTACACAAGATACTGGATTTACCTTGGAACTTTAACTACAACTTTGGCCAACAATACAGATGATGCCTCAACAAAAAATGATTTGATAAACCGGGCGGATTATTATTTAAAAAAAGCTTTGCAATTGGCTCCAAAACATCAGGAAATATTTACGGGCGAAGTGAGCTTGCAAATTGTTACAGAAAATTACAAAAACGCAAAAGATTATTCTGAAAAATGCATTGCATTAAATTCAAATTTGGGCGACTGCTACTGGGAGCTGGGGCTTTCTGAAATATATTTAAAAAATACTATTGACGCACAAAAAAATATTTTGCTGGCAGGCCAAAAAGGATACCGCACAGAATCTGAAGCAAGTTTGGACGACTTGGCAAATGCCTATGGAAAAATTTTAGACTACCAAAACTTGGCTCCCATTTTCCAAAAATTGGTTGCAATAAACCCAAACAACGCCCAATATCGTAACTATTTAAACCTTGTGAATTCAAAATTAAGAAAATAAAATTTATGCAAAATAAAACAAAGATAATTTCTCTTGCTGTGTTTTTCGCGCTGGTTGGGGCGGGGGCTGGTTATGGCGCTGAATACAACAATAATTTCCAACAAACAAAAAAATTAATATCTCATATACTGCCTATAAGGGAGAATAATTTTGATTACAAATTTATTTACCCCCTGCTTCGCTATGATTTTGGGGACGCAAAATATTTTTTGGAAAACAAAGATTTGGAACAAAAAATAAATAATTATGTACAACAGCAATACCAAAATAAAAACGCGGAAGATATTTCTGTTTATTATTCAGAACCGCTAACCGGCAAATGGTCTGCCGTGAACGCAGACACCCAATATTATCCGGGAAGCTTAATGAAAGTTTTAATTATGATGGATTTTTACAGGCAAAGGCAACTGGATAAAACTGTAATGCAAAAACAATTGGTTTACAACAAAGAAATCAACCAACAAACTTTTTCTGTGGCTTACGCAACCCCAACAAATTTGGCAATTGGACAAAGTTATACTGTGCAATATTTAATTGAAGATATGATTGAAAATTCCGACGACGGAGCGGCAACATTGTTGCTGGCAAACGACAACCCCGACATTTTAAAAGCTGTGTACAAGGATTTAAACATACCAGCCCCAGGAGACAAACCAAGTTTTACCATTTCCCCAAAAGATTACACCCTCTTTTTAAGAATTTTATACTCTGCCACTTATTTATCAGAAACCAGTTCTGAAAACGCCTTGCTGACCATGAGCAAATCAACATACAAAGACGGTCTCTCTGCTGGAGTTCCCTCTGACATTACAATCGCGCAAAAATTTGGAGAAAGTGCAGATTCAAACCCGCAAGGCACAACAATTACCGGCATAGAACTGCACAATTGCGGAATTGTTTACGCAAAAAATCACCCATATACAATATGCGTGATGACAAGGGCAAACGGAGTTGTTGATCAAAAACAACTGGCCACAATCATAAAAAACATTTCAAAAATTGTTTACGATTATGTCGACAGTTTTTAATATTCCAGTTTGATTCCAAGTTTTTCAGCTAGTAAATGAAACCATTTTTCATAACGACTATTTTGATGTCCAAGCATTGTTGTTTCCTGCAAATATTTATCTGCTTTTACCGCATAAGCATCAACTGATTTTTGAAGATCGCTGAAATCTTTTTTATATTCGTCTTTAAAATTAGCAAATTCATCTTTTGTAGCGAAACGGCTTTCCATGTATGGAAACAAAACTTCATGATTATATTTAGCAAGCTGTTCTAATGTTAATGGATTTTGTTTTTCGTTTTCCATATAAATTTATTTTTATGTTTCTATATTTCCATTATACCCCCGCGAAGATTGCTGTCAATTTTTTTATTATTTTACAAGGCAAGGGCTTTTTGATTATCGGGACCCCCATTCACAAGACGGGAGGACGAATTTAAATTTATGCAATGTAAAAACCCTCGGTCAGAGGGCTTTCACTGCTTCCGCCCGAAGGCGGATTACATCTTGTGATTTCATCTTATCCCCAAAAAACCCCATTGTCAAGCCCTTGGACAAATTATCCAAAAACACTTTTTCTTTTGTCTAAAATAATAATTTTACAAAATTTTGGATTATTTTTTTGAAAATCTCTTATTTCACCAGATAAAGTTTTATTAAATGAATAAACATGAACATATTTCTTCCTATTACAACATTCTTTTATAACCGGCAAAAAGTGATGATCTCCTGAAAACAATACCATGTCTTCTATTTCTTCAATAAGCATAAATTGCCTCATAGCACTTTTAATATCATTATCAAGATCACCGTCAATTCTCCCGTCTATGTATTGCAATGGCCTTATAAACATATCAAATCCTAATTCAACTAATTTTTGATGAAATCTGATTTGCCTTTCTGCTTTTTTCTTAAATATTTCATTTGACGGAGTTTTATCTTCGCATCCATACAAACGAAAAAATTTTAAGTTATACAACCCCTCTAAATAATTTCTAATTTTTTCATAATCCACAAGCCATTTTGCATACCTTCTCCCTCCATGAAATATATTCGACATATCCACAAAAACCGCCGCATTTGATTTTTTTCTACCAATCACATTACTATCCGCCATATAATGAATTCTTTATTAAAATTATATATTTCCATTATACCCCCGCAAAAGTCAATGTCAATTTTCCAACCAAAAAGCCCAAGGTTTTAGCCAAGGGCTTTTTGGTTATCGGGACCCCCGTTCACAAGACAGGATGTTGATTTTTGATTTAGTATTCCAATTTGATTCCAAGTTTTTCTGCAATTTGCAAAAGCCATTTTTCGTGGCGATCAACTTTTCTTGTTAACATTACCATTTCCTGAAAATAATCGTCTGCCTTTTTAGCATAATTATCCACTGCGGTCAATAAATCATTGAAGTCTTTTTTATATTCGTCTTTAAAATCATCAAATTCTTTTTTTGTAATAAAAACTTCCTCCTGCGCTTTTATTAAATTTTGTATATCTTCATTTGTGAGCATATTTTTATTTTTTATACTTTCTATTTCCATTATACCCCCGCAAAAGTCATTGTCAATTTTTTGTATCCTTGCTTAATTAAGAATAATCCAAACAAACATATGACAGCTTTTTGCCACGTGGCAAAAAGCCGTAAAACATTGCTGATCTTTTTTTAAACAACAAACAACCAAAAAACCCAATTTCGCCAAGGGCTTTTTGGTCATCGGGGCCCCCGTTCACAAGATTAGTTTACTCTCCCATCAGTGGGGTTGTATCATCAAATGGAGGGATGTATGAGGTCCCGTTGGATTTTAGATAAGCGAGTAATTTTTCTTCGAGCTCTGGCACATTTTTTGTTGCAATTTCCCATACAGCAACAAGATCGAGCATAAAATAATCGTGCGCAATAATATTTCGTAATCCAACAATCATGTTCCACGGAACATCTATTTCACTTTTAATTTTTCCATCAAGTTTTTTAGCCATCTCCCCTATCACCTGCAATTGCATAATAACTGCACTTTGGACAATTGACTGTTTTCGAAAATCTTCTTCACTAAGTTCGGCAATATACTCTGTTGCTTTTTTACACGCTGCAATTATGAGATCAATATATGTATTACTATCTTTCATAAATTATTTTTAAATCGCGTTTTATATAGGGTCGCATACGCGCAATAATTCTTGTATCTGGTACAAGATCAACATTTAATCCTAGTATTTTTTCCAATGCCTCTTTCACCTCCTGTTTTTCCGAAAAACTTATCGGGCGATCTGTGTCTGAAAACAAAAAATCTACATCACTGTCAGCATGATTATCTCCGCGTGCGCGAGAACCAAAAATACCAACTTTTTTAAAGCCGTATTTTTTCAAAACCGGAATAGATTTTTCTTTGATAGTTTCTATGTTCATACTTAAATAATAACACAAAGTTAATTAAAATAAAATAGTCTGTGGTTTTACTCCGACACATAACGGCTTTTTGCCGTTCGGCAAAAAGCCGTACAACATTGCTGATCTTTTTTAAAACCAAACAACCAAAAAGCCCAAGGCTTTCACCAAGGGCTTTAATAACTTAATATTCCAATTTAATTCCAAGTTTTTCAGCTAGTAAATGAAACCATTTTTCATAACGACTGTTTTGATGACCAAGCATTGTTGTTTCTTGAATATATTTATCTGCCTTTACGGCATAAGCATCAACAGACGATTGCAAGCTCCTAAAATCACCTTTTAATTCTTCAAAATCATTTTTTGTGACAGCTTCATCTTTTGTAACAAAAATATCTGTCAAAGCCGCAAACTTTTTATCAACACCTGCAAACTTCTCATCAATCTTATTAAATTTATCATCAATCTTATTAAATTTTTGATCTAAATAGTCAACTAACTCTTTGTTATCTTCGTTCATAATTTTTACATCAATTTACTACTTATATTTCCATTATACCCCCGCAAAACCCAATGTCAATTTCCAACCAAAAAGCCCAAGGCTTTCGCCAAGGGCTTTTTGTTTATCGGGACTCCTGTTCACAAGACAGGATGCCGATGTTTATTACAAATTAATGATTTGTAATTGTGTAGCTGCTGTTTGATGGGAAGTTGAAGATGTTGTAGCTGTTTAAGCCAGTGCCATTGCTATAGGTTGAACCATAGGTTGTGACGCCGCCATTGCTACCACTCATAGAAGTATCATCCCACTGGAAGTAGGTTGTACCTGTTACAGAAGCAGTTGAAGCTGTTGTATCTTGCTTCAATGATGTTGTAACTGATGGGTTTAAGCCTGCAACAGATGTGTCTGTACCTCTTACTACAGCATACAAACTGAATTCCTGTTGAGCTGTACCTACATTTGTGATTTGATATCCATTTGTATATACGCCCCCATCAGTACACGTGATAGTTCCGCCTGTTGTACCAGAAATAGGTGCTTGGGCGCAAGACAAGTTTGTATTAGGTGTTGATCCTGATGATCCTGCAACTAAGAACATACCAGATGCACTATTTGTTCCATCTCCTCCGATAGATGCTGATGCTGAATCAAATCCGCTGTATCCAACATTAAAGGTCATTTTGTCAACCTTTATGTTGCCGTGTGAATCAGCTTTGATAACGACATCTCCAATTTTCTGAGCTGTTGTGCCAGAGAAATTTAAGTTGGAAGCTGTTCCGTCGACAACGATTGTTGGTTGAGAAGCGACCAAGTAAACTGAAGGAGAAACTGCACCTGTGGTTGCAGGAAGTCCTGAACCAAGAGTCAAAGGTGTTACAGCTGCTCCGCCTGATGTGTATTTAACATAGCTAAGACCAATGTTTGCAGCGGTGTTTGATACGTTTCCGCCATTGTTTCCAATTGGACCATATGCAATGTTTACAACCTGATCATATGTTCCACCCGCTGGAACGTTGATTGTAAGACCAGTTACCTTTGCAGTTCCACCAACTGGTGTTACGCAAGGCAATGTACCAACTTGAATACATGTAACTGTGGCTGGGGCTAAGAAATCAAGTTCGTTGATAACTGAAGATCCTCCTGTTGTTGAAGCAAATTCAAATGTTGCTTGTGCTGCAGGAGTTGTTTGTCCCTGAGGTACAATGTATTGCTGAGGTGTTGTCTGGCTCTGTGATGACAAGGCAGTAGTTGCAGTTGAAATTGTGCCTGTGCCAATTGCCATTATCTGACCAGCTATTACTGTTGGCAAAGCGGTCAATGGATTTGGGTATGTAGCCGCCAAATGATCAACTGTACCAGTAGACTGAACAGAAAGTGTCGTCTGAACATTTCCTGTTGTTCCGCCAACATTCGCATAAACGTCAACAGTTACTGAAGCGTTTGGAGCTAATATATCACTGATTGAAAAACTATTACTTGCGCTAAGTGATCCCGAATTAACTTGTTGTGGAGTGCTGTCAGAGAATTTCAATGTCAAACTTGCATAGTTTGTCAAAGCAACTGCTGTTCCTGCACCACCATTAAGTTGTCCTTTTGTTGCATCTGTAGCACCATCTACAGAACTGGATGTATTTGAAATCAAGCCAACATTCAATGATGTTAAGTTAACTGATTCAGATGTCGATTGGTTTTGAATAACATATGAACCAATTCTCTGAGTTGAGCTATTTGGACTTACACTTGAAGCTAACAATTGCGGATTTGTTCCGGCAACAACTGTGCTGCTAGAAATTGAAAGTCCGCTTGTTGCAACTGATCCTCCCTGTGGAACTCCAAGAGTTGTTTGAGAGCTTTGTCCTGTTGCATTATTGGTTTCACCAACCAATGCAACTCTTACAGTACCAGCTGTATAGGCATAATTG
>Ga0114951_10001547_pt1 | contig 28063 bp, 15 predicted proteins | sample AM7aDNAmetaG_FD_88677 | JGI IMG/M metagenome (GOLD analysis project Ga0114951, IMG submission 88677) | Freshwater microbial communities from Finland to study Microbial Dark Matter (Phase II) - AM7a DNA metaG | ecosystem: Environmental > Aquatic > Freshwater > Lake | place: Finland: Lake Alinen... | reverse complement strand
TGGGACTGGCCGTCGAGTTTGACCCGGCAGTTGCCGGCGGAAATTTCCATCCGCTCGGAAGCTTGCGTGCCAAAATGAAACGCGCCCGGATAGATCAGCCCGATGGTCTTCTTGCTACCGTCAGCAAACTGGACGGTGTGGCTGACCACTTTGCCGTCGAAATAAACGTTCGCTTTGGTCAGCACGGTGAGGTTGGTGAATTGTTGAGGGATATTGGCCATGGGGTTTTGTTAGCCCGACCCGGCGGCAAACGCAAGCGAATCTATGTCCAAATCGGCGGCTAATTTTTTAAACTGGTTGATTTCGCCAATCAAATGAAGACCTCCATGTTCTGTGCCAAAACTACAGTGTGTCGATAACACCCGGTGGGTCAGATCGGCCCAGACGGCGCGGTCGGGACACCGCCTACCTCGGATTTTCCCGGGCGGGCTGTCCCGAGCCCGCCGTTCGCACCGAAAATAATTCTTCGCCGAGGATTTGGGCTGTGCTTCGGGAATTGCAGTCTGCGCGGGTTCGTATTAGAATACCGCCATGATTCCGATTCTGCTGGCACTGGCCACGTTTGTTTCGACGGGGTTGGGCGGTTTATTTTGTATCCGGGAAAAAAACCGATTGCATTTGGTGATGGGTTTTACCGCTGGCGTGTTGCTGGGGGTTGTGAGTTTTGATATTTTTCCGGAAATCATCCAGCAGGTGAAAGAGGGTGGGGCGGATCCGACCGCGGTGATGATTGCGCTGGTGGTGGGGTTCCTGCTGTTCCATATCGTGGAGAAGGTGATTGTGATTCACCACGCGCACGAGTCGGATTACGCGGATCATTTCCACCCGCAGGTCGGGGTGTTCTCGGCGCTGGCTCTGGCGGGGCATAGTTTCATGGACGGAATTGGGATCGGGTTGGGGTTCCAGGTGAGTCCCAAGGTGGGCGTGTTTATGGCCGTGGCGGTCATTGCCCATGATTTTACCGATGGCATGAATACGGTGGCGTTGATGCTGGCCCACAAAAACACCCTGCGGCGGACGCGCTGGTTTTTACTGTTGGACGCGGTGGCGCCGATTCTGGGGGCGCTTTCCACCTTGCTGTATCACCTGCCGGACCGCTGGCTCGCGTTGTATCTTGGATTCTTTGCCGGCTTTCTGCTGTATATTGGCGCCAGCGATATTCTGCCGCAGGCACACAGCAAACATAGTTCCTGGAAAACGATGGCGCTGACGGTCACCGGCGTTTTGTTCATTTTTGTTGTGACGCGGTTTATCTGATGACCGAGCCCATTGTTCAGGTGGAGCATCTCCGGAAGGAATTTCGCGACACCGTCGCCGTGGCGGATGTGTCTTTCAATATCCAACGCGGCGAAATTGTCGGGTTGCTCGGGGCGAACGGGGCCGGTAAGACGACCACGATTCAGGTGTTGCTGGGGCTGACGACGCCGACGAGCGGGCGCGTGCGAATTTTTGGGCAGGACTTTGAGCCGCACCGCGTCGAGATTCTCCAGCGGTGCAATTTTACTTCGGCCTATACCGGCTTGCCGTCAAATCTCAAGGTCTGGGAGAACCTGCTCATCTTCGCGAAACTGTATCAGGTGAAAAACCACCGGCAGAAGACCGACGAGTTGCTGGAGCTGTTGGAGATCACGCATTTGCGCCGGCAAATCACTGGCACGCTTTCGTCCGGGGAAGCCACGCGCGTCAATCTCTGCAAGGCCCTGCTGAACGATCCCGAATTGCTCCTGCTGGATGAGCCCACCGCCAGCTTGGACCCGAACATTGCCGACAAGGTGCGCAAGCTTTTGCTGCGCGTCCAACGCGAACGCGGGATCACGATGGTCTATACCTCGCACAACATGCGCGACGTGGAGGAGATTTGTAACCGGGTGCTGTTCCTCAACAAAGGCCGGATCATTGCTGAGGGTACACCGCAAGCGATTATTGACCAATTTCAACAGAAGTCACTGGAAGAGGTCTTCATCCAGGTCGCCCGCAGCGGCGATCTGTTGGAGGCAAGTCCCCTGTAGCGGCGTTCTATGAGCGCCGAAATAGTCATGCAACCCAACACTGCAAAATTCAACGGTCGGACTCGTCCTGAAGGGGCAGACGGCGGTCATCGACCGCCGCTACAGGGGACGTGATGAATTTTCATCGAATCTTCGCCCTCGTCTTGCGCTACTCATTTCTGTACTCGCGGAGCGTCCCGCGGATCATCGAAATGTTCTTCTGGCCGGTGATGGAGCTGCTGGTCTGGGGGATGTTGACGCAGTATCTGCAAACCGGCCCCTATAAAGTCCCGGGGTTTATCAAATTTTTGCTGGGGGCGACGATTTTTTGGGACATCCTGTACCGGTCCCAACAGGGGACCACGAATTCATTTCTTGAAGATATCTGGGCGCGCAACCTGTTGAACGTTTTTGTTGCACCGGTCCGTGTCAGTGAGTTCATCGTGGCCACATACTGCGTCAGCTTTGTGAAAATCCTCATCACTGTGACCGGCCTGAGCACCATGGCAGCAGTGTGTTATCATTTCAACGTCTTGAGCATGGGGTTTGCGCTCATCCCGTTGTTTCTCAATCTGTTGGTCATGGGGTGGGCGGTTGGCATGATGACCACGGCGATGATCATGCGGTGGGGGCAGGCGTCGGAAACACTTGCGTGGGGGATTCCCTTTCTCATTCAACCCTTTTGCGCGGCGTTCTATCCGGTCGAGAGCATGCCGGCGTGGATTCGCCCGATCAGTCTTGCCATTCCAGCCACCCACGTGTTTGAAGGCATGCGCGCGGTGCTGGCCGGGCAGGGATTATCGTGGCAGTGCGTCCTCTGGGCGGCCGGGCTGAATGTGATTTATCTGGTGGCGGCGGCGCTCTTCTTTCGGTTTATGTACGGCCAGGCACGGAAACAGGGCCTGCTCGCCAAACTCGGCACGCAGTAAAGTCACACTAGGAGATTGCGATTTCTGCGGCGATCCCCTGTTTTATTTTTGTGCCAGCCCAGGCCAAATCAGAACGTCTGACGACAGAATCAACGCCGCAAGAGCGGTTGGAGCGATTCGTTCAACTCCAACGGCAGGCGTGGCAATTGTTGATCGCATCCCCCGAAGGCTACCGACGCTTCTGGGAGCGCAATCTCCGACAACGGCAAATCCGTGCGCGCTTCTGAGTTCAATGATCCGTTTGCTGTTCTCCACGTCCTGGCGCGTGCGGGGATATCATTTGTTATGCGACGCCGGGGGACTGGTATCATGCGCCGGAATCCTACGGAGTCAAGCCCGCCACGTGGCGGTGGAAATAGAAACCCGCAAACCTCAGCGTCCAGTCCTACGTTCACCCATTGCCCCTGACGGGGCAAAGGGGTCACTACGGACTGGACGCTGAGGCGACTCATGGTGTAATGAGTCAGAGACAGAGGAACAACAAACAAAACCAAGTCCCGACAGAGCTTGGAAAGCTAACTAAAATTCTGCGGTTCGTGGTCCAAAGAATGGGGTCCACCTCTCCCTCGATACTGGTGATGGTACCGGGTTGCGCGGCGTACTGTGGCGCTGTGACGGCTGGCTCGCGTTCGCGCACTTTTATCGTTCGGAAAGATCCATGTGTCGGGAAGATCAAACGTGACAAAATGCGCGAGCGGCGGTAGATTGCCAACATGAGTGTGGAGGAATTGTTGCGGGAAGCTGTGCGGTTGACGGAGGATCAGCAGTTGACACTAGTGCATCGTCTACTGCTCGCCAGCGAGCCGCCAGCGTCTGAGGAAGTTGAGCGAGCGTGGGATCTGGAGATTCGCGAACGCATCGGGCGTTACGATCGTGGCGAGACGGTGTCCCGTTCTGCCAGCGCGGTACTCGCGGACTTGGATCAGCGCCTGGCGTCATGACGCTCGGCTTCATGCCGGATGCGGAGAAGGAGTTTGTCGCGGCCGCAGAATGGTATGAGGCTCGGGAGAAGGGATTGGGCAGGCGTTTCCGTGACGACGTCGCCCATGTTTTGACGCGGATCACGGAGGATCCTTTTTTGTGGCGTGAACGCCCGGACGGATATCACCGGGTCAATTGTCCTGTCTTCCCCTATTACGTCGCCTACATTATTCGGGAGTCGAGCATCATCGTTACCGCAGTCGCGCATGGACGCCGTTATCCCGGATATTGGAAGCACAGACTCAAAGCACAGGAATAACCCGAATCTTTACGATCATGCGCATTTTCTGGTCGCCGTCGAAGGGGGCTCGACAGTTGACAGATAGTGAGGGCGACGGGGTCGCATCCCCGTAAACAACATTCGTGGGGTTTGATCTGAGATGGAATGGAGGCGAACCCGCATTCCGAGGTCGGGCTGAACCGTCGGGCCAGCCGCAGCCTGTTTTCAACAGCCTGCTACGCTGGCGGCGATAGCTTCTTCCGCTTCCCGGCCTTCTGCAGCAGTTCGGTCGCATGCTTCAGGGTCACACTGGTCAGATCCCGTCCGCCGAGCATCCGGGCCAATTCATCGGCCCGTTCCTTCGCGGTCAGCGATGGTTCAAAGGCCGGTCATGCAGGGTACTGTTTTTGGCAAAGTGCGAGTGCCGTTTGCAATTGATCCCGGAGTTTGACGTCGGGCGTGGACCCAATCAGTCGTTGAAGTTGAGACGGACGGATCATCTGGAAATGCAGTAGCGTGGCCACAAAGATCAGATCTTTTTCTCGCCGGGCCGCCAGCTTGCTGAATGCCAGGTCATGCGGATCAAGACACCAGCCAATTGCGCCATCGGTATTCTCATTGGTGAGTTTGACCAACCGCTCTTCCCAGCCGGCCGGTAAAGTTGCGGTTTCCGGTGACACCCCATCCGCGTAGTAACCGAAGGTTTGATTAAACGGCGAGTAGCGTCCCAAGCTGCCCTCAATTTCCTCGGCCAACTGGGGACGATGCCGGGGATAGAGATCGGCTTCCATGGACTCGCGCAACACGCGGGGCGCGTCGGGGAATTTGCCGAGAATTGCTTGGCTACCGACGACGATAAACTCCGTCTCGCCGGTAACGCCTTTAGACGCCCGCAAGATGTGTTCGAGGTCGGCGCGCTTCATAGCGCTGTAAAATTCTCCGCCGTTCGTCCTGCGGCATAATCACGGCGAACGGACTATTTTGTCGAATCCGTGTGGTGTTCTCGCTGCGGTCGCGTAATACCGTCAGCACCCCGTTCATGCCTTCTGCTTGGATGAGGGTGAGCCACTCGGTCAGTGCGTCTTTGGAATGCATCGAGTATTCCGGGTCAGCCAGGCGTTGCTGAATCCAGTCCACGACCAACTTCAGCTTGGCCGGGTCGCGGTGCAGAACCTCCGCGATGACCTGATCCATCGCGAAGTTCCGCTCGTCAATGACCTCGTGCCAGTTCATGGAAATAAGATAACGCATGCCGCCCACGCAACGCAAGCCCGCGCCATCTCCAAAAACGACCCGATGAAACTGCCTCACAAAAGAAGACTGGCCGCGAGAAAATTCAGTGGTTTGCTGGGACAAGTGGCGTAACCTTCCAGGTTGCGGGTTGATGACATCGGCAAGCTGCAAGTTCTTGACGAACTCGCGACTCCTGGCGGAGCTTACCCCACGTTTGCGGCAAATTCCAAAACTCCGCCTTACGGCGGTTAAATCCCTGAGGGCGACGGGGTCGCATCTCCGTAAACGATTCCTCTGACCCCCCCCGACTACCCATCGAAGCAGCCTGAAGGCTGGACACCAAACGCGCGGAATCTCGAAGAAACCGAGCGTTCGGTGTCCACGCTTTAGCGGGTCCGCAGGGTTTTTCAGCAGAATCCGTAAACAAGATGCGTGGGGTTTGATCTGATATGTAATGGAGGTGAACCCGCATTCCGAGGTCGGGCTGAACCGTCGGGCCAGCCGCAGCCTGTTTTCAACAGCCTGCTACGCTGGCGGCGACAGCTTCTTCCGCTTCCCGGCCTTCTGCAGCAGCTCGGTCGCATGCTTCAGGGTCACACTGGTCAGATCCCGTCCGCCGAGCATCCGGGCCAGTTCATCGGCCCGTTCCTTCGCGGTCAGCCCGGTGATGGTGGCGGCAGTGCGGCCGTCGTGGACACTCTTTGTGACGACATAATGGTTCGCCCCTTGGGCGGCGACTTGCGGGAGGTGGGTAATGCAAATGACCTGGCGTTTCGCGGCGACAACGGCAAGTTTTTCGCCGACCGCCTGGCCCATTTCACCGCCGACGTTGGCATCGATTTCGTCAAACACCAACACGGGAATGCGATCATGGGCAGCGAGGACGACTTTCACTGCCAGCATCACACGCGACATTTCACCGCTCGACGCAATCTGCCGGAGCGGGCGGGTGGGTTCGCCGACATTGGGGGCAAAACTGAATTCAATTTCGTCCAGTCCGGTGGCCGTCGGCGCCAGGGCGGGCGTCAGTGCCACGGCGAAGCTCCCGTGCGCAAACCCGAGATCCCGCAACTCGTGGGTGATGGCGGTGGCCAGTTTCTTGGCGGACGCCTGCCGGGCTTTGCGAAGTTCTCGGCCATGCTGTTCCACCACACCGGCCGCGGCGTGGATGGCTTGATCCAACTGGCCGGCTCGTTCGCCGCGAGTTTGGAGAAAAATCAGTCGTTCTTTGGCCCGGCCCAGAAGCGCGAGCACGGCCGCAACATCACCGCCGTATTTGCGCTTGAGCGTCTGGATCTGCGTGACGCGGGCGTCGAGTTCCTGTAAGCGCGCGGGATCGGCGTCAATTCGTTGGGCAAACCGGGTCACGCTTTGATCGAGTTCCTGCAATTGCATTGCCAGCGCGGCGGCGGCGTCCTTCCAGGGCTGCGTTTCGGGGACAATCCCCGCCAGATCGCTCAATGGCTTTTGGGCGGCGGCCAACGCACTGAATGCGGAGGCTTCTGACTCGGTTAATGCGCTGTGAATGGTATCGGCCAGCTCCAGAATGCGCTGGGCGTTCGCGACGCGGGTGTGTTCCTGCTGGAGATCGATTTCGTCCAACTCGGCGAGCTTGGCGGCTTCGATCTCGCGGACCTGGAAATTGAGAAACTCGATTTCCTGGGCCGGATCGCGGCCGTCCTCTGCCAGGGCGGCGCGTTCGGCTTGTAATTGCCGTTCGGTCCGGTAGGCTGTTTCGTACGCCTGCCGGGGTTTGGCGTGCTGACCGAACGCATCGAGTAAATCCATCTGAAACTCCCGGCTGAGCAGCGATTGATGATCGTGCGGCCCATGCATATCCACCAGTAAATCGCCGATCCGTTTAAGGGCTTGAACCGTGGTCGGGCTGTCATTGATGAAGCACTTATTGGTCCCGGCCGCAGTCAACTGTCGGCGGAGGATCAGCGTCCCATCATCGCCCGCCGGTAATCCCAATTCTTCCAATAGTGCGGGGGTGGGGACGGCAAACGCTGCGGCGACGCTGCATTGGTCCGTCCCGGCGCGCAAAAGTGATTTGTCCGCCCGGTCGCCGAGGATCAGGTTGAGCGCGCCGACGATGACTGACTTGCCCGCCCCGGTCTCGCCGGTAATGACGTTGAGGCCCGGGCCGAATTCGACGTTGACATCTTCGACAATAGCGATGTTGCGAATCCGCAGCGATTGCAGCATGGGTCAGAGAATAGCGGAGTCAGTCGGAAAGCGGAAGCGGGAAAACTAATCCCGCATCACAACAAATCGCCAGCCGTGGTCCGGCGGCTCAGCCACAACGACAGGATAAACATGACCACGGCAAATCCAGCGGTCACCAGCCACGCCACGGGGGCTGGCTCGCCACCCAAACAAGCCCGGAGCAGTGTCACGCCGTAGGTCAGCGGATTTACGCGCATCACCCAGCCCAGCCAGCGCGCCGCGCCTTCGATTGGAAATACTGCGCCCGATAAGAGCCACATTGGCATCAGAAACAAAGTCAAAATCGCATGGAATCCGGCGGTCGAATTCATCGGCCAGGCAATGACAAACCCCAGCCCGGTTAACGCAAATGAAAGGAGAAACATGCTGGCGGTCATGGCGATGACCGCTGCCACGCTCAGGTGGATCACGGCAAAGGGTGCCAGCGCCAAAAACACCCAGCCCTGCACCAGGGCCAAGGTGGCCCCGCCCGCCACTTTCCCAAGGACCAACCCGAACCGCCCAACTGGTGCCACAAGCACGCCTTGCAAAAAGCCTTCCCGGCGATCTTCAATGACCGAGACCGTCGAAAAGATTGCCGTGAAGAGCAGGATCATGGCCATCGATCCGGCGTAAAAATATTCGAGGTACCCGTGTCCGTCCTGAATCGTTGCCGACTTAAATGATTTGCCCAATCCCAATCCGAGCAGCAGCCAGAACACCACCGGCGTCAGAAATGCGCCCATGACGCGATCGCGCTGCCGGAAGAACCGGACCATCTCCCGCCACCACAGCGTCGCAGCCGGCAAGAACCAGGATTGAGTGGGATTATTCATCGGGTCTATGATTACCCAACCTGACAGTCTGCGCAACTAGCAAAACAAGGCGGGGTTGAAAATCGGTTTGGGAGGAACCCGCCAAGACGGATCGGTTTTATCAGAATCGTTCCAGCGAAGAGCATGTTTGTAAATTAATCTGCCGACGTCATGCGCCCGAAAAGTGGAACGGGCGTCTCGCCCGTTTGCCGGTAGTAGGACAGGCGCAGGCGTCCCGCCTGTCGATTCAAAAGGCTGACAGGCGGGACGCCTGTCCTCCTAATGAACGGGCGGGACGCCCGTTCCACTTCTTTTAAAAACACGCTCAAAGTGCGCTCTCAGTGCATCGAAAGATCGTCTGGGACGGAGCTGGAATGCCGGCCGGTCTGGAGTGCGCCGACTTGTCGGCGCTGTTTCATTGGAAAAGGGATTGTGCGCGGGTGGCGGGACCGGTCGGAGGGGAAAAGCGGTAACGAGTTACCGCAATCCATACCGGGAAAGTCGATCGCCCTGGAGATGCCAGTCCCAACACCTGCGGCAATCATCCCGTCCTTAAATATGACACGATCACTGGGCGGAGGACGGAGGACTGGGGATCAAGTCAAAAGTCCGGAGTCTTTTTTGGGCGCATCTGGGTACTGCCGCCGTAGGAGCGCCCTTTCGGGCGCGATCCCCGATGATTCACGTCGACCGGTCGCCCCCGGAAGGGCGCTCCGACCGGCCGAGGCAGTGGAATGGCGGCAGTGCCGAGCTGCGCCCGTCTTTTTTTCCAACCCCGCATTTCCCATTGACGTTGGGCGGGCGGCGTTTCACTATTGAAAAAATCTCTTAGGCTTGGGCAAATTTCAATGTTGGCATTCAAATACTTTTCGCTCCTGTGGACGCTCGGCATTGTGGCCGGGTGTGGTACCTGCCCACCGCTCTATACCGAACAGTGGTCCATGGACCGGAACACCGGTTGGAAAATTGTGCTGCCGGACGAGACCGCGCCCGTTTACCCGCGTCTCGTCGGCGCGCTGATGAGTGAAGGGTTCACCGTCACCATCACCAATTCGATTCCGACCGGCCGCGTTCGCAACCCGAACGCCGAGACCAATCATAAGGTGGTCCTCTTCCGCCAGGGGAGTGTGACGGGGACGTTCGAGCATTACCGGGATTCTCGGATGGACCATTTCACGCTCCACGCCAGAGCCGCCAACGCCGCCGATGGTGTCCGCTGTAACTATTACCGGTCCAAAAAGAAAATGCAGCAGTTGATCGAAGGAGAGTAGGCGCGATCGGAGATGGAGGTGGCGAGCGGCGTGCTGTCGGGGCCCCAAATGTGCGGCTAATTTTTCAAACCGGTTGATTTCCTCAATAAAATGAAGACCCCCATGTTCTGTGCCAGAACTACAGTGTGTCGATAACTCCCGGTGGGTCAAATCACCCAGACGGCGCGGTCGGGCCTTCGCCACGCCGAAGTGGCTACGGCCACGCAGGCGGGACACCGCGCCCCGGATTTTTCCGGGCGGGCTGTCCTCCTGCGGCGGATAAATCCCGAGCCCGCCGTTCGCACCGAAAATAAATCTTAGCCGAGGATTTGGGTCCTTTCGAGGCTTTTGAAAAACTGCGCCATCCATGTCATTCCTCGCAAGCTCGGAATGACATGGTTCATTTTTTTTGCAAACGCCTCACAAGTTTTTCTTCCTGTCAGTTACCGGAAGATGATCTCGCCCCAATTCTTCGGTGTGAGTTGCAGCTCGAAGACGATGTCGTCCACGAGACCGGTTTGTTGATTGGCCCAGTGGGTGCGCAATTTTGTGCGGGTGCCGGACGGATCGCCGTGCGTCACGCCGACATCGCCGCGCAACGTCAGGCCGGGCTTCAAGCGGAGGCCCAGCGTTGCCAGCGGCACGGCGGCCTCGACGATGTACCGGTCTTTGGCAACTTTCACCTTGATCGTGGCGTCGGCCAGCACGTCCACCCAATCGACCTGATAGCCCTGCACGACCCCGGAGGAGAACAGGCGCGGCTTTTTCTCGGCCGAGACGAATTTGTAGAGCACGGCCGTTGGCGTGCCTTGGAAATTGCCGATGGACAACCGGAGATCGCCCGGGACGGCGTGCGTGCGTTTCGGGTCGGCTGCGGAGTCGGTCCCGAGCTGGAAATCCACCGTATCGCCGCCGGCGTAAATCTGCGAGATGTCCTGGGCGCCGTTGACCCACGGTGTGGTGTCCCGGACTTCCCAGCCGAGATAGAGGTTGGCGTCATCGTGCGCGAGCACGGTGCGGACGGCGGCTTCCTCGTTCTTCTGGTACGCGACCGGCTCAGTGCCCTTGAAATCACCCCACAAGTTACCGGTAAAATTGGTGATCGTGGCGCGCGGGACCGTGAGCGAGGAGCCGGCAGCTGCGGCTTGGAGTGTCTGTTCGCGGATTGCCTGCGCCTGTTTCGTTTCCGCCGCGGTCAGGGTAACCTTGCCGCCGGGAATGGCCACGGTCTGGTCGAGGCCGCTCAACAGGATGTTCCAAATCGCCATCTTCCCGGATTGCACATACACGCGGCCGTCTTTCGCCTGCGTGACCGAGCCGCCAAAATCTTCACCGCCACACCCCGGCGGCAAATCTGTCATGTCCACGCCCGGCGTGGCATCGGCGGGCCAGTGCCAGTCGAACACGTTGCCGTTGAACAGCCGGGTCAGGTAGAACCCATCGGCGGTCAGCACGCCCCATTCGCCGAGGTTGCCGTTGATGATCCAGCACTGGCCGGCGCCGGGAATGTTGACGGCCCCGATCGGGCCGAAAGCGCCCCGGAACAGGCCCGGCTCTGGGGCCGGCGCATTGTGCGACCCGTGCACCTGGGAATAGGGATTCGGATACGACCAGAGCAACTTGCCGGTGGCCAGTTCAAATCCACGCCACAGGAAACCGGCCGGGTTGTTTTTGACACGCTGGTTGATCAGGATCGTTCGATTATCCGCGCTGGGCACGGCGCAACTGGCGCCGTTCTCGTAGCCGACGTTCATTGCTTCGGGCATCGGGTGCAATTGGGTGAGGTCATACTTGGGCGCGCCGCAAGGGGTGAAACCGGCGGCAGCCAGCGCTTTGACCTGCTTGTCTTTCCAATCGAACGGATAGAGTGTCAGATCCGGACCGAGATTGAGTGACCAGCCGTTATTGCTGTGGCAAATCAATGTGCCCTCCTGGGTCTGCACCTCTTCCGGCTGTTCCTTGCCATCCCCGTTCTCGTCCACCCACGTAACCGCTTTGCCGGCGCCCTTGCGCATATCACCTTCGGGACGCAGCACCACCCGGAGCGCGTAGTTCGCATCGCCCAGCCGCTCCCAGACCTGCAAGCCTTGCCCGGCGTGATCGCCAAACACCGTGTAGAGGTAAAGCCGGCCATTGGTCCCTTCCCGGAACGTGGCGAAACTGTGATATTGCCGGTCAAACGTGCCGACGCACACGGACTTGCCGGTCTGCGGGTCGAGCCGCCACTCGCAACCGACGCCGACCATCAAGTTCGGGTCGCGCGGATTGATGGCCGAGCCGCTCGCGCCATATTGCGTCGGTCCGAAGAAATCGGTGACGAGTTTGCCATCGGCCAGGTTCCAGATGCTGACGCGTTTGGGATGGGCGTCATGCTCCATTACCCACAATTTTCCGTCCCGACTCACCGCCAGACCGGCGGGGTAAAGCAACCCGTCGGCCTGCCACGGCCCGATGCCGGCGCGGCCGCCCGGCCGTCCAATCCGCCCGGTTTCTTTCCCGTGTGCATCGAAAATCACCACCTGCATGTCGGGTTCATTCACGCTCACGTAGAGCTTGCCGCTGGCATCTACAGTAATGCCTTTGGCGTGGTGCAATCCGGTAATCACCGGGGTCGTCTTCCCTGTGACCGGATCCAATGCCAAAACATCTGTTCCACCGGAAATGACATAGACCAACCGACTGTTCACTGCCTTGAGCGGTCCGCCCAACGGCACCGGGCAGGTTTGCGTCACTTTCCCGGAGGCGATATCGATGACCACCACCACGGCCGGAGCCAGCGGCCGGAGGGCCGGGGTAAAAGCCTGTTCAAGGAAGTGCCGATTCGCGAGGGCCCGGGCCGGTGGAGAAAGCGCGAGGGTGTCCGGCGCCAAATCCGTCGCAGAGAGGAGGGCGGTGAGTTCCCGGATTACCTCGGCATCGAACTTGGGACCGCCGGGCCAGGTTGGAAACGCCTTTTCCTGGGGGATCTTGCCGGCCAAGAAATCAGTCAATCGCGTACAGGCTTCGGGCCGGACTTTGGCCATGATCCGGCTGGCGAGTGGCGTGCCGGATTTGAGCTGAGTGACCAGGGCCTTCCAGTCCAGGACGTCGGAATTGTAAAATGCGGGATCGCTGGCCGTGGCGTACAGCTTGCCATCCAACGCATCCAGGCTGTCGAAATGGTCGGCGCCGGTCTGCCCCGCTGGCCAAACGTCCGCAATGCTCATGATGTGCGATTTGGTTCCCGGCCAGAGAAGGTAGGCCCCGGTTTTGGCGTCCGCGCGCGTAATCACGGCGCCCGCTTCCACCCAGCTCGCTTTCGGGTGCAATACGTAGACCGCGCCACCGTCCACTGCGATGTGTTCCGGGTCGGCGGCACCGGTTGTATTTTGCAGTCCCCAGATTACTTTGCCGGACAAATCCGTTGCGAGCAGATGCCGTCCGCCTTCGGCGCCGTTGCAGGCGAGGTACATTTTTTCACCGTCTGTCACCACTGCGCTCGGTACGCCGTGATCACCGAGCCAGCAATCCTGCGGACTGCTTTCCCACGGTACGCGACCCCCATCACTGGCATAGCCGCGGAAGGTCAGTTTCGCGCCGGGATGAGCGACGGCTTTCCACGTGTAATCGCCGGCTGGCAGCGGTTCGCCCGGGATCCGGTACGTGGCGTCGCTCAAGCCGTCCCATTGCACCGTGGATTGGCCCTTGGCGCGCTGGTCCCAATTCAATAAATGCCGCGCCACGACGCCGTTGGAGTCCACGAGATTGAGCGACACGTAGCCGTCCAACGGCATTGCGAACGTGACCGGCTTGAACCCCGGCCATTCGAATTTGCGGATTACTCCAGTCCAGTCCACTGTTGGCAATCCGTTCTGCAGGCGGACCGGGAAGGTGCGCGTATCGGCGAGGCGGACCGGCTGCGGCGGGGTGTGGCCTTTGGCGGCGAGCTCGGCGAATCCCCAGTGTTTGTAGGCGCGAAATGTAAAAATCCGGTCGGGCGCTTTCACCGCCGGGTCGAACAAATCTTTAATTGTGATGCGGCCGTAAGTACCGGCCGTGAAGTTTGGTTCGAGCGTCATGCGGAACCGTTCGCCGACCGCCGGGGCTTTGCCGGCGACGCTGAGTTGCTGCCACGGAATTGCGACTTCCTGCACATAGCCTTTGCCGTCGGCATCAATCGCGTACGCCTGCTGAATGCCGGCCTCGGTGGCATGCGGCAAACTGGGGAGCGGATTGTTCGGCACGCCGTTCACCGCGCCCGGCCAGGCGCGTCCGGCCACGGCGTTGCCCTGCGCGTCGCGCCAGAAATCCCACCACGTCACCGTTTCGTCCGCCGTGCCGGGGAACAGGATGAACCGGACTTGCAGACAGTCGCCATTAAAACCGTGGCCGCCCAATTTTTCCGGGTTGTTCAAGGGCGTCGGATCTTTCCAGCGGGCGAGGAGGTAAATATTGTCCGCATCGTACATGGCATGGAACCAAACGGAGAATTGGTCCCGCAGATGCTCGACCTCGCCGCAGGCAAAAATGCCGGCCGACAGATCCCAGTCAGCAATCTTGCCGTCGATGACGACCTTGCTCGGCGCTGGTAGGACGCGCAGGCCCTGGTTTTCGGTTTCGGTGGCGCCCGCGAGGGCTGCGCCAAGGATCAGCGCGGTGAGGCTGAGGAGTTTGTTCATGTTTTTCATAGTGTTGCTTCCTTCGGGATTTATTGCGTCAAGGTTTGCCAAGTGCTCCAGCACGGGCCAGCCTGGCAGTTGGGGGCGGGCATTTTTAGGTTGCCGTTGCCATCGGCGCCGGGGAAAAAGCCGGTACTTGGCCAAAACAGGCCGTTGAAGATGGCGCCGTTGGCAACGTATTGATTCGGACCGGTGCCGCCCAAAGGACCGCCGAATGCATACCAGCGCACCGTTCCATCGGTGTGGACAACATTGCCGCCCGATGGATATCCCAGGTGTGAATCCCAATGGCAAGCGTCGGCCGGCAAGGCGATACCGGTCGAGGGGTCACGGCGGGCGCGGTCGGCGTAGAGTGCCGGAGCGTCGCCCAGGTTCGTTGCGCACACGCCGGTCTTGTTCGCTTGTCGGCGGAAGGAGGTCTCCAAGGTTCCCAGCGTCAGCCGGTAATCGGTGGTGCTGCCCGTGCAATACATGTAATTCATGTTCTGGCCACCCGCGGTGTAGGTGCCGCGAAAGGAGGGACACTTCAGCACATGACTCATCTGTTTCCACTGCAGCCCCAGCGCAAAACTGCCCGCAAAGTTCGTGGCGATGTTCAGCTTGCCGCCCAGGTAATCGCGGTAGACGATCCAGAAATCGTTCTGGCCGGTGACCGGCCAGAAGTTGGGGACGGTGTCAAAAGCCGGGGAAACCTGACCGTTGAGGAGACAGTTGAAAGGCCCTTGCCGCGGGAGGGCGTCGTTATTGTCGCCGGTATAGGAAATGGTTGCGATGCCGACTTGCCGCAAATTGCCGGCACACACCACGCGATAGCCCTGTTCGCGGGCACCTTGGAGGGACGGCAACAACAGCGCCGCCAACATGCTGACGATCGCGATGACGACCAGCAGCTCGATCAGCGTAAAAGCCATCGAGTGCGCAATGGTTCGTCCGGCCGCATCATCAGATTGAAGGCGGACGGGATGCGGTTGTGGTTTTTTGTGCATCTGTCTGTGAGCTAGGGCAGTGGTTGCGGGGTGCTGGTGTTGGCGAAGTACGGAATTGTCGTATTGTATTGGGAGTTGGAAGAGTACCGCGGCACGCGACTGGCGTTAATGCTGATTACGGAGCAATCGATATTCAACTGGTTGACGGCGCCCATCAGCGGATAATTCGGGCCCGGCGCATGAAAAAAACCAGGGAAAGAACGGTCAATGGTTCCTCCCGAGTAAAAATTAGCGCCGTGATAGAAATCTCCGCACCGATCGGAATAGGTGAGCTGAATGTTGTATTGGGCGCCGCCGTAGATCGGAAAAGCACATTCATACCCGGCATCCATCACCAGCGGGAAATCGGCGCGATTGATCCGGTCGAACCAGAGCGGGTTGCTGCCGCCGGTATAGTCCGGGGTCCGGGGGTCGAGGCACCAGCCAATATTGCCGGCATAGGTGCCACCGGACCACTCTGACGTCAGCCGGTTGCCGCGAGTCCAGAGCTGCGCGGCGACGGTCGGGCAGACGAACGGCGTGCGGACTGGCTGTTGCCCGCTATTGTAAAAATACATATTGGCGACGGGGAGCGGGCTGCGCAGATTGATGTTCATGGTTGCTTTCGCCAGCACAAACGACCATGAGCACTGGTTCTTTAAACCCGACGTACTATCCGAGCAGACCCGCGGAAAATTTCCGGCAAAGTCTCCGGCGTACGACACCATGGCGATGCCGATCTGCCGCAAATTGCCCTGGCAAGCCGCCCGCCGTCCGCTCTCCCGCGCACTGATCAGGGAGGGCAACAACAGTGCTGCCAACATGGTGACGATCGCGATGACGATCAGCAGCTCGATCAAAGTGAATCCGCGGCGCGCTCGGCGGTCACGTCGGGCGCATTCGGGCACCGCCACCGGAGGAGCGCCCTTCCGGGCGCGATGCCGGTAATTCACACCTGCCGGTCGCGCCCGGAAGGGCGCTTCGACCAGGCGCGGCAATGAAATGGTGACAGTGTCAAGATACGTCCGGTCACGCCCTCCCAACAACTTCCAAATCGACATTCCGAGGTCGGGCATGGCCGCCGGTCGCGCCGAGATCCACCAGATAGCGGATGCCGACTTGATGAACAGCCTGTTATTCATGTGGATCAATACTGGATCGCGGGCTGGAATTGTGGCGGTGCCCCGGTGTTCAATGCGCCGCCCTGAAAGAGACCATTGGCGCCTGCGCGGATTTGGGACCCGCCGCTCCCGCCAACGTCGTGGGATGTCGTCTCGCCGGGGCGCTCATTGCCGCCGTTGAGGTAGCCACCCCATTGCCAGGTATTGACCTCGGACCAATTCGAGCGCGGCAGGTACGCATACCAGCGCGCGCTGCCATCGAGGTGGGCCACGTTCCCGCCCGCGGGATTGCCGTCGGGATTGCAGTGATTGGTGTACAGCCGCGGCTGTGTATAGGCAGCGGCAGTCCCCATTTTGACGCGGTCGATAAAGAGGATCACCGGATAACCGCCCCATTGTTGCATGTTCTCCAGATGGGCCACCTTAAAATTGGGATAGGGGCGCAGTAGAAATTCAGGCCGTGCCGGATTACACATGTCGTAAGACCCAAAGTTGTTGGCGTGCCAGACATACGAGGAATCGAAGTCACACCAACCGCTGGGCCCCCAACCGGATGGCTTCAGCGCCGATGGACAAACCAACAGGTTGTTAAATGGATAGGTGGTGGGCGGAGGCGAATAGGTTTTTCCCAGCGCATAGTGGGTCACGAAATAAGCGATGGACGACGATGCGTTCCACCCCCAACAGCCCTGCCCGATGGAATGGGTCAGGCAGGCCAGCGGAATCCGGCCATCGTAGTCATCGACGTAGGTATAGAACGCGACGGTGAGCTGGTGGAGATTGTTGTTGCAGACAATGCGTCGGCCCTTTTCGCGCGCGCTGGCCAAAGCCGGCAACAACAGCGCGGCGAGCATCGAAATGATGGCGATCACGACCAGCAGTTCGATGAGCGTGAATGCTATGTTGGAGCGCCGGGTGTGCATTAGAAAACTTCGATCCAAAGTGGGGCAAGCACCTGCTGTTCGGCGTCGGTCTCCCGACCGCGTCGTTCGGTCTGACTGGGTCTCCTGACCGCCGGCGGGTGCGCCCCAAGACTGAAGACCTCGCCGTGAGGTCAGTCGGAGTGCGCGGTCTGGAGACCGACGCACAACGGCGAGGCCAATCTCCCGCAGTGGCGCGGTGGGACACCACGCCCTACCATATTCAGGCAACAATCCAACTGCATTGTTCTGGCTTGGCCCGCGTTGTAGTCGGTCCGGCATTCCGTCTTGGTTAGTTGGGGGCCAACTCATGTTCAAACACCGGAGCCACGTGCGTCAGTCCGGGAACCGGTTCGCCCCGGCGCTGCCGGTCGATCAGGTGCATGCACTGGCGCAGGACTTCCCGGCTGTCAAACCCGAGCCGCGTCACCGGCAGCATCTTATTCGGCGGCCACGGGAAATTGCAGTGGGCGACCACCTCCAGATCAATGGGCACCCGGATCTGTTCCGCGATCACGCCGGCCAAGGTGTGTTCGACCAGATTGTCATCCAGGATCAGCAACCCATCCGGTCGCGTGCCGGCCGGTCCCTGGAGCAGCAGGCGAACGCAATTGCACGCGCTGACCGCACTCTGGGGCAGCAACACGAGCCGCCAGTGTGGCGGACAGACGAGGCCGCGCCTGGCGACTTCGGCGGCGAGGGCGGCCTGCAATTGGTCCTCCACGGGCGCGAGCACGGCGATGCGGCGCCGCCCGCGGGATTGCAGGTGGTCGAACGCGCGCCGGAGGAACGCCTCCATGTCATACGAAATCGCCGGCACCTGCGGGTACACCTGCTTGGTCATGATCGCGACCCGCGGAATGTCCGTCTGTTCCAGGATCGGCGTGCCTTCCAACTTGTAGGGCGCCGACCCGAAAATAATCCCGGCCAACTGATGGGCATTCACCAGATCCATCAACCGCTGCCGGTCTTCCGTGTCGCTGTGGGAATTGACATCGTAAAACACGCCAAACGGCCGGTCCTGTTCGCCTTGCAGATACCGCGCCGAGTTGGCCAGCACCGTGAAGAATCGGGAGTAGTAAGAGTCGAATATCGGGTCGTTCGGAAGCACCAGCGCGAGGTTGTGCAAATGGCGCAGTTTCGGTGCCACCACTGTGCCGATCCGCGGGCGCGCCACCACAAAGCCTTCGTTCGCCAACCGGTGAATCGCCTGCTGGATGGTCGGGGTGCTGGCTTGGAACGTCGTGGCCAATTCTGTCTGGACCGGTAACTTCGCTCCGGCCGCATATTTGCCGCTGAGAATCTGATCCCGCAGCGTCTCGAATACAAAATTCTGCTTGATCTTGGAACGCACCCGCAGGTGCGAACTTTTGGCAGGTGATTTTTTCATGCCGATACGCATCTTGGTGGAACTCTGCCACATTACAATCATTAAATCTACTAATAATTAAAGTTGTTTAATATATTATTTTATTTGCTTAATCTGCCAGCGCGAGCTATATATATATGCTAATCACGGGAAGTATAAAGGTGAGTTATTAATTAACGTGTTTTTCGCGCATTATAATCACGTCGGTAAATTCCTGGCGCTCGCCTGCGTTGTCGGGACGATCATCGCGGCACCGGGAAGCTGGTGCCAATCCGAGGTGTCGCTTGCGTAGCCCGGCGCCCCATTCAAGTCGGGGTTATCCGCACGGGGCTGGGCGTTGGTTGGCTATGCTTGCTGGCGGAATGATCTGGTCCAGTCTGGCGCTGCTGACGGTTATACCCGAAGCTGTGGTCGCGCAAACGAATTACTTTTTCACCAACGCCACCACGACAGCGCAGTCGTGGTCATTGCCGATCTGGTCGAATACGTTGAACTCGGTGGCGACCGCGCCCACCAGCGGCGGCTCCAGCGATTACCTGATTACGTTCAATGGCAATGCGGCGTTCAATGTGACCAACGATCTCGGTACGGTGGCCAACAGTGGCTTTCAGTTGAACCAGCTCATTTTCAGCGCCGGCACGCCGACGCTGTACGGCAGCGATCTGGTGTTCCTGACCAGCAGTACCGGCGTCGGGCCGCAAGTTCTCCAAAACACTGGCAACGCTATCGCCATCAACAACGGGCTGGTCTTCTCGAACAATACCACGTTTGGCGGCACGGGCAGCGGGGCGTTGACGCTCACCGGTACCCTGAGCGGTAATAGCAACCTGGTTGTCAACGGCGGCGGCCTCCTCCAACTCGGGATTCCGAATGCCAACACGCCGAACCTGCCAACGATGACCGGCTTCACTGGCAACACGGTCATCTCCAATGGCAGCAAGGTCTCGTTTAATTACGGTGGCTACGTTAGTCAGTCCTATGGTCTGGGCAGCGGGACGATCATCCTCGACAACGGCATGTTCGGCTTTGCCAACATGTCCACCAACCAGTGCAAAAACTACGGGACCCCTTACGTCAACACCATGACCAACGCCATCACCGTCAACGCAGGCGGCGGCACCCTCGCCCTGGCTGGCACCACCCAAGTCTTAGGCGGCGTTTTAAATGACACCAGCGTGTTCGGCGGCACCGTGACGCTGAATGGCACGCTGAACCTCGAAAACCAAAAACAGGCCAACGGCACCGTGCCGAATCAGGAAAACTGGCCCCAGTATATGAACTTCAGCGGCGGCATCACGGTCAATGGCACCCAGACGATCAACAACGTCGACCTCGGCTCGACGGGTGGCGCCGGGACCACTTTGAAAAGCACGATCTACATCTCCGGTCCCTTGAGCGGCAGCGGTGTCCTGACCTTGGCGGCACCGTCGAACACGTATTGGACGATGGCGGCGCCCACCGCCACGACGGACCTGTTGTCCGCCATGCGGGCCGCCGGCGGATCGGTCAAGGTGGCCTCGCAGCAACTCGTCCTGAACAGCGTTGGCTACTACCGGCTCAGCGATTTCGCCGGCACTGGTTCAAACACGCTGATGATCCAATTTGGTAGTCGCTACAATGGCCCGACTCTCGACACGGCCAACGCGACCGACAATGCGTACCACATCGGCACCTCCGCCAACGCGTTCAAACTGCTCAATTTTGTAAATTCTGATTTCTCCACCATCACGAACTCGAAAAGCGCCGGCAATAATGGCACCGTCAAGATCGATCAGGGCGGCACGCTGTGGTTGAACTGCAACGCCAGCGTTGGCGCTTTCGAGGTCGACGGCGGTAATTTCCAGTTCTCGACTGGTGCGACGTTCCGCGTCGACATGGCGAACTATAACCAGCCCATGCGCATCTCCGCCGACCAACCGGGATCGACGATGGTGAACTTTTCCCTTGGCAGCGGCAACAATGCCGTGACCGAGACGGTGACCTTGGCGACCAGCAGTTGGGGAGAGATCACGAAAAGCTCTAAAATCACGTGGTCCCAAGACAACGGGGTGATCCTTTGCTATTCCGGTATGGTGAACAACTGCGGGTTCGGTTGGACGGATTTAGGCAGCGGCAATGCCTCCGATTTGCCAGTCATGGGCGGTTTGGCCGGCACTGTGTTCGCGCCGCTGACCAACGGCTCCATGTACTTGGCGGGGCCGGCGTCCGGCAACGTAATGGTGATCAGCAACACAGCCACGTTGACCACCAGCGGTACCGTCCAGTTCGAGAACACCATCAGCGCGGGCAGTTTCGCCCTCGGGCCGCTCCTGGTGAGCAACGGCGTGCTGAATCTCGCTCAGCGCGGCGTGGTGAGCGTCTCCACGCTCACGCTCACCAACGGCGGCAAGCTCACTGGGATCGGCACGGTCAGTGGGGTCCTCAGCAACGTCACCAGTGGCGTGGTGGCGCCGGGCGCGGGCCAGACCCTCAATGTGAATGGCAGTCTGTTCAACAGCGGCATCATCACTGTTAACACCGGTGGGTTGGTGGTCAGTGGCATCATTACCAATCTCGGCACGACCATCGTCATCAACGGGCTGCTCGGCGCCGGTGGCCTGTTCAACGGCGCGGGCAACACCATCAGCAACGTGGGCGGCATCTACCAGTTTACCACCACCACTCCGACGATCACGCCGAACGGGTTCGGCAATATCGCCCTCGCCAACGGCACGATCTCCTTCCAGGCTGTCACCAATGCGGATGTCACCAGCAGCACCGCTGGCAGCAGCGCGCTGGCTAACCTCAGCTTCGCCGGCACGACCACCTTCATGCTCAACGCGGCCAGCAACACCGCCGCGGCCACCAGTCAGAACTACACGTTCGGCGTTGTCGCTGGCAATCCCTCCAACTACGTGAATTTGACACTGGTCAACGGGCAGACCGCGTATGGCAACGGCAGTGTCACCATCAGCAACAGCGGTGCGCTGCTGGCCAGCAACACGTTGGTGACCTTCAGCGGCCCGCTCACGAACATGGGTTCGACAGTATTCGTGAACAGCGTCGGGACGTTTAATGCCAACGCCTTCAACAGCGGCACGTGGACTGTGGATCCGAGCACGAACAATTTCGCCGGCAATCTCGACAATGCCGGTACCATGCTGCTGACCAACAGCGTCGCCATCGTCGGCGGCGACTTGATCAATGAATCAAGAGCCACCTATTCCATGTTTCAGACCAGCGCCACCTATGTGGCCGGCGTATTTACCAATCAGGGCGCGCTGAACATTCTCAGTGGCAGCATGCTCACCAACGGCAACGCGTTTATCTCCGGTTCGTCGACGGCGATCCTCAGCGATGCCGGCTCGGTCTGGAGCAATCTGAGCCTGACTATCGGCTCCACCGGCGCCGGCGGCGCCAGCGTTCTCGTCACCAACGGTGGCCTGTTGTCGAGTACCAGCGCCTCCTTCGTTGGCAATGGCTCGTCGAACAATGTCATCTCCATCATTGGTAGCACCTGGAATCTTGGCGGATCGAGTCTCACCCTCGGCAGCGGCGCGGCGACCGGCAACGTGCTCAACGTGCTCCGCGGCGGGATCCTGACCAACGCGACCACCGTGACCCTTGGCGGCAGTGGGTCAATCTTTAATCTGAGCGGCACGGCGTCAGTCAACTCGGTCAACCTCAGCACCACCGATGCACAGTTGAATTTCAACGGCGGCGTGCTGGCGGCGCAGGCGTCCGGCAATCTGATCACTGGTCTTGGTACGGCCTGGGTGCAGAACGCCGGGGCGACGGTGGACACGGTTGGCAATAACGCCACGATCACGACACCCTTGGTGGACGTTGCCGGCGGCACCGGCGGCCTCACCAAGCTTGGCGCCGGCGCCTTGACGCTCACGGGGACGAACATCCTGGGTCAGTTGGTGATGACCGCCAGCTCCGCCAGCTTGACCAACACGCTGAATCTGGGCACCAACAGCGTGACGGCCGTGATCGGCGCGAACACTTTTAATTTCACCCTAACCGGTACCGCCGGGGTGACGAATTTAGTCATGAACGTCAACGGCACACTCACGACCTCCAACGCGGCCAACTACGTTGTGGCCCTCAACGGCACGGTAAATATGGGCCCCGGATCCTTGCTCGATATGCGACTCGGGGGTAATCAGTCCGGGATGATTTTTAGTAACCTGGGCGTCCTAGTCCAAAACGGTTCCACGAGCATTTGGGATTTTGCGGTCAGCAGTGGGAATAACGATCAATCCGGCTTCGGTCGAAAATTCGTCAATACCGGCACTTGGCTGCTCACGAACAATGCAGCCTTTTTGTATGTTGGCGTCCAGGCTCCGGGCTCTTATGGCGTGCTCACAGGGAATCGGAATTCTGGGACGATCACCGTTCTCAACGGTTCCACCCTGACGTTTGCAGACCTGGCCAACACCGGCACGCTCGTGCTCGGGACCAATGTGACCGTCGGGGCTGTGAGCGCCATCACGATCAACAACACGGGCGTCGGCAGCGTGACGATCAACGGAACGAATGTGCTGGCTGGATTCAAGACCGCCGACGCTTCAGGCATCTTCACGTTCAATAATGGCAACACCAGCAGTCAGGGGGCCACCTTCACGGTCGGCAACGGCGTCGCCAGTACGGACTTCACACTGGGAGGCCAACATGCCTACCTGAACAATTATACTGGCAACACGGTGACCGTGAGCAGTGGAGCGACCCTGACCCTGTTCACAGCCGCCACTGGCACTGCCGATAAATACACCCAGATCGAGAACTGGGGCCAGTTCAACTTGGGCGGGACCATGGCCTTCCGTCCCAATCAATGGGATCTCACTTTCCTCGCGGACAAGAATGATATTCACAACTTCGGCACGTTCACCGTTTCCGGCAACTCGGCCAGCATCGTGCGCCAGGCAGCGAATGCAACGGCGGCGACGAATTTCATTTTTGGTAACGACCCGGGCGCCCTCTTCACAGGAACGGGTATCTTGACCTATACGAATACCACCGCGCAGGCGGCGCTGAAATACCTCCAGCTCAAAAATGCCGGCACGGTTGCGCCGACCACCGGCGGATCACTGACGCTGAGCAATATGGTGATCATTAATACCGGCACAATTCTCGCCGACGGTAGCACACTGACCATTGCTGGCCTGGCGGTGACCAACGTCGGCGGCACGATTGTGGTGGCCAATGGCGGCGGATGGTTCGCCCCCGGCCTCCTCAGTGCCGGTGGGTCGGTGATCATTACCGGCGGCCCGAGTGCCAGCACCTTCAGCAACACTGGCGCGGTCGTCATCGGCGACGGCATCAGTGACCCCGGCAACGGCACGCTGACCATTTCCAACGCCAACGCCTGGAGCGCCGGTCTGACCATCGGCAGCGGCTCGTCCAACAACACCGTCAGCGTTTACACCAACACGATGTGGAATATGCTGGCCGGCTCCATTGGGGTCGGCAGCAGCGCAGCCACCGGCGACGTGGTGGCGATCAATGGCGGTATCGTCACCAATGCCGGCACCGTGGTGATTGGCAACGGTTTGACCTCGTTTGGTAACACACTGTCGGTCAGCAACGGCGGCAAACTCTACAGCGGCAACGTCACCCTCGGCAACGGCGCCGGCGCCAGCAACAACAGCTATAACGTCGGCGGTTTGGGCGCGACGCTCAGCACCGTTTCCAACGGCACGATTACGGTCGGCAACACGGCCGCCGGCTTTAATACGATGACCGTGACCAATGCGAATCTCTGGAGCAGTGGCCTGTTCATCGGCGCTGGCTCGTCCAACAACACCGTCAGCGTGTACTCGAATGTGACGTGGAACCTGCTCGGCAAGAGCCTCTCCGTCGGCACGAATGCCGCCACTGGCAACAGCCTGACGATTAACGGGGGGATGATTACCAACCTCAGCGGAGCGACCGGGTTTGGAAACAGCGGTTTGGAAATCGGCTACACTGTGGGTGCCAACGGCAACAGCCTGACGCTGACGAACGGTGGCCAGATCTTCCTGAGTGGCACAGTTTCGGAGGTCCGACTGGGCATATACTCTGCGAGCAATCAGCTGACCGTCGTGGGCGGTCCCGGCGGAGTCACTTCGACCTTGAATGGCGGCAACGCCGAGTTGACCATCGGCCAGGGGAGCGGGAGCCCGGGATTCGGCTCAGCTTCGAACAACGTATTCACCGTCAGCACGGGCGGCATCGTCACGAACATCGGGGGATTCGCTACGGGCGCCGGCGGGTGGGGTACGACGCTTGGCGTCGCGGTCAACGGGGCGACTTCCTCGGTCAATCAGTTGGTGATTCAGGCCGGCGGGCAATTCTGGGCCAACAGCAACATGAATGTTGGGTACATCTCTTCCAGCGGCGCCGGCAACACCAGCGTGGCCGCGAGCAATTCCGTCGTTGTGAATGGCGGCAGCCTCAACATCGCGCGCGGATTGACAATCGGCAATGGCAATGGCGTTGCCAACCTTGGGGTGAACTTCAACAGCGTCACGGTCAGTAATGGCGGCAACCTGACCGTTCTCGGCCTGATCGCCGTCGGCAACGGCCCCGGCGCCAGCTTCAACAGCCTGACGATTAACGGTGGGATGATTACCAACCTCAGCGGAACGGGCGGGGTCGGCGACAGCGATTTGGAAATCGGCTACACGCAGGGTGCCAATGGCAACAGTCTGACGCTGACGAACGGTGGCCAGATCTTCCTGAATGGCACGGTTAAGGAGGTCCGACTGGGCTTATACTCTGCGAGCAACCAGATGACCGTCGTGGGCGGCCCCGGCGGAGTAACTTCGACCTTGAATGGCGGCAACACCGAGTTGACCATCGGCCAGGGGAGCGGGAGTCCGGGATACGGCTCAGCCTCGAACAACGTGTTCACCGTCAGCACGGGCGGCATCGTCACGAACATCGGGGGATTTGCCAGTGCGTCATCCGGCGGGTGGGGTACGACGCTTGGCGTCGCGGTCAACGGGGCGACTTCCTCGGTCAATCAGTTGGTGATTCAGGCCAGCGGGCAATTCTGGGCCAACAGCAACATGAATGTTGGGTACATCTATTCCAGCGGCGCCGGCAACACCAGCGTGGCTTCGAGTAATTCCGTCGTTGTGAATGGCGGCAGCCTCAACATTGGCCTCGGTCTGACAATCGGCAATGGCACCAATGCCAACCTGGGGGTGAACTTCAACAGCGTCACGGTCAGCAATGGCGGCAGCCTGACCGTTCTCGGCGCGGTCAAGGTCGGCAGCGGCGCCGGCGCCAGCAACAACAGTTACAACGTCGGTGGGTTCGGCACCCCGAGCGCTGTCACCAACGGCGCCATCACCGTCGGCGATAGCGGCGGGGGCTTCAACACCATGACCGTCACCAACGCCAACCTCTGGAGCACCGGCCTGATCGTGGGTGGCAACAACAGCTCGAACAACACCGTGACCATTCAGGACGCCGCCAGCACCTGGAACTTCGGCGGTGGCGCGATCACCGTCGGCAGTCTCAACGGCACCGGTGCCAATGGCGCGACTGGCAACCAGTTTATCGCCGCCAGCGCCGGCACCTACGGCCTCAGCAACATCGGCGGCATCAATCTATACAGCGCCAACAACAGCCTCTTCCTGAGCAACCAGAACCTGGCCGCCAGTATCAGCGCCCTCAACCTCGGCGCGCCCGGCCTCGGCGGCAACAGTCTGACGCTCAGCAACCAGGCGTTCACGGCGAGCGCCGCCAGCACCATTGGCAAGAATTCCTCCAATAATACCCTCCGGGTCGTGGGCCCGACGACCTCGTGGAATCTCGGCGGCAATGTGTTCTATGTCGGCACTGGCACCGCCACCGGCAACGTGGTGACCATTGACGGCGCAGCGGTCTCGGGCGTCTCGACCGTGCTCGTGGGCGACGTCGGTTCTGGCAACAGCCTCATCATCACCAACGGCGGCCAACTCACGACCACCGGCCGCAGCCAGATCGGCGGCAACGTGTTTGCTTCGGTCGCCGGCGGTTCGAGCAATCTCGTGCTGGTGGTCGGCGGTGGCACGGCAACCTCCGTGTGGAACGTCAGTGGTTCGTCAATCGAAATTGGCGGCAATGGAGCATCGGGCGGCGCGGCCACGGGGAATGTGCTGCGCGTGGACGGGGCTGGCGCGTCCGGCAGCGCGGTGCTGAGCAATGCGGCTGTGATTCGGATTGGCTACTCGCGCTATAGCGGCACCTCCATCGGCAACAGCCTGATCGTCACCAACGGCGGCGCACTCTATGCCGGCGAGATTGATGTCGGCCTGAACGTCAACGGCGGGACCAGTTCGAGTAATAACTTCTATATTATTGATGGCGGGTCGGTGGGTAGCATCGTCTCCAACGGCTCGATTATCGTCGGTGATAACAATTCTGGGACCGCGAGTGGACCCGTCGGCTACAACACGATGAGCGTCACCAACGCCCAACTCTTGAGCAGCAATGTCACCCTCGGTCTCATCAGTTCCTACAACACCATCCTTGTCAAAACCAACACCACCTGGAACCTGCTCGGCAACGGCATCGTCATCGGCAGCGGTGCCGCCACGGGCAATGTGATGACCGTCAACGGCGGCACCATCACCAATGCGGGCTCGGTGACCATTGGCGCGTCGACCGGCAGCATCGGCAACAGCTTGGTGATCAGCAATGGTGGCAATTTCTTCAGCGGCAACGTCACGTTCGGCTATCAGTACTCCGCCGCCACGATTGCCAGCAACCTGTATCAGGTCGGCGGTCTCGGCGCGGCGAGCTACGCCTACAACGGCTCGATCGTCGTCGGTTATCAAAACAACAACTACTTCAACACGCTGACGGTCACCAACGCCACATTGTCGAGCGGCGGCGTGGGCATCGGTTATGCCGACCAGTGGGATGCCGCCAATAACAATACCGCCAATGTGTTGTCGGGCGGGGTTTGGGACGTGAGAGGCGGGGGGGTCACCATCGGCAAGGGGCAATCGACCGGCAACATGCTGACGGTGAACGGCGGCATTCTCACTAACATCAACACTCTCTATATCAGCATGGGCATGGGCCAGGGCCCTGTCAGCGCCTCCTATAACAGCCTGGTCATTACCAATGGCGGCCAGGTGTTCGTGGTGGCCGGGAACTCGCTGATCGGCGGCGCCAACTGGAACAATACCAACAATAACAATCAACTGATTGTGAACAACGGCACGTTTAACTCCGTTGGCTTTCTCCAAGTCGGGGCGGGCGACCAAGCAACCGGGGGGAGGGGCGATACCAACAGTCTGACGGTGGCCAATGGCGGGTATGTGAGCGTGTCGAATCTGACTGTCGGCTGCTTTCCCCTGGCCTCGGGCTGGGGCAGTGCGAGTAACACGGTTACGGTGGCCGGCGCGAATGCGGCGGGCAGCAACGCCACCATCAATCTCCGCGG
>Ga0114951_10001546_pt1 | contig 28077 bp, 17 predicted proteins | sample AM7aDNAmetaG_FD_88677 | JGI IMG/M metagenome (GOLD analysis project Ga0114951, IMG submission 88677) | Freshwater microbial communities from Finland to study Microbial Dark Matter (Phase II) - AM7a DNA metaG | ecosystem: Environmental > Aquatic > Freshwater > Lake | place: Finland: Lake Alinen... | reverse complement strand
TCACGGCGGTGCCGGAACCGGCAAACATGGCAATGATTATTTTTGGCGTGGGCTTTATTGGAATCGGAATCATTCGATATTATCGCAATTCACGAAAAACTGTGCTGCATTCACAGCAGATTGTCGCTTAAAATTACAGTAATACTTCGTGACGGTGATTTGATCAAATTTGCCGCCTATGCGCTTAGTCGGCCCCCGGCCGGTCGGCGAAGCTACGTAGCGTCCATTGGCCGTGACGCAGGAACTTCAAGGGCACTTCCAGATTGACGCCCGCGTCGCCCTTCATGCCGTCGCCAGAATCTTGGGTTGCCCCCACTCCAACCCAGCACCCGAAAAGCCTTTCCGAGTTGGTCGAGCGGGTCAACTTGTTCAAAGTAGTTCTTTCGGGCTATGGACGGGACTGAGCCTGCCGCTTAACCTGATGACCTAAACATGAGTCATGCAGAATACCAGTCTCCTGCTCCGCAACCTGCTGATGCGCCCAAGTCGTATCCCGTGCTCGCGGATGACTAAAAGTTATGACCGCCATCACGACCGACACTTACGCCAACAGCGACAACGACAACGGCTCGAACCATCGCGGTTTATGCGCAATCAGCAAGAGCCTTTGCTCCCGGTGGTTTAAGTTTGCCTTGGCCATTTCAATTCTGGCGCAAATTACGATTCCCGCCGTCGCGGCTTCGCCGCAATGTCCAACCTCCTTCGACCTCGGCGGCGCTTGGGAAGTTTCCGCCAGTGGGAGCAACGACTGGTTCGCAGCCACCGTGCCCGGATGTGTTCACACCGATTTGCTGGCGGCCAAGCGGATTCCCGACCCTTTTTACCGTGACAACGAAAAACGGGTGCAGTGGATTGGCGAATTGGGCTGGACTTACCGCCGGACATTTCAAGTCAGCGACGAACTGTTGAAACACGGGCATCTGCTGTTGCGCTGTGAAGGATTGGATACGCTGGCAACGGTTTTTATCAATGGAATTGAAGTCGGCAAGGCGGACAACATGTATCGCCTTTGGGAATTTGATGTGAAGAAATTCCTCAAGTCGGCGACGAACTCCGTCGAAGTGAAGTTCGACTCGGTGCTCCCCTTCATCCGCACCAAGGACGCGGAACGGCATCTGCCCACCTGGCAGTATCCGGGGGCGGCGTATGTGCGAAAGATGCCGTGCAATTTCGGTTGGGATTGGGGTCCGACGCTCATCACCTGTGGCATCTGGCGGAACATTTCGTTGGTGGGTTACGACACCGCGCGCTTTGAGGACGTGCAGATTCTCCAGGACCACAGCCAGAAGGGGCAGGTGAAATTGACCCTCAACGTGTCCGCCGAAAACATTGCCTCATCAATGTTGGGCGCGCGGATCATTGTCACGACACCTGATGGGAAAATACTATCGCCGCTAACCACGTCGCTTGCCGGTGGTAAGGTCTCGGCGGAACTGCTCATCAAACATCCGCAACTCTGGTGGCCGGCGGGCATGGGCAAACAACCGCTCTACACGGTTCGGACCGAGTTGTTGGATGACGATGGAAAATTGCTGGACGTCACGCAAAAGCGGATCGGCTTGCGCACGATGCAGGTGTTGGAGCAGACCAATTCCACGCCGATGCAATTTGTGGTCAACGGCGTCCCGTTCTTCGGCAAGGGCGCGAATTGGATTCCGGCGGATGCCTTCCCCACGCGGTCCACCAAAGCCCAATTGCGCCGTTATGTGGCGGACGCGGCGGCGTGCAACATGAACATGCTGCGGTTCTGGGGCGGCGGGTATTACGAGGATGACGAACTCTTTGATGCCTGTGATGAGTTGGGAATCTGCGTGTGGCTGGACTTCAAGTTCGCCTGTTCCACCTATCACACCTATGACACTAATTTTCTGGCGAACGTGCGCCAGGAAGCAAGCGGACAGGTCAAGCGCCTGCGTCATCACCCCAGCATCAGCGTCTGGTGCGGCAACAATGAAATCATGTTTTTCCGGGAGGGAAAGGAATGGACGAAGGACAAGATGAGTGTGACAGACTATTATCTCTTATTCAGGGAGACGCTGGGGGGCGTGATGCGTTCGCTGTCACCCCAGACCACCTATGTCACCGGCTCGCCGGATTGCGGCGACGTTCACTTCTGGGACGTCTGGCATGGCGGAAAACCGTTTGAAGCATATCGCGGCATTCACGGTTTTATCAGCGAGTTCGGCTTCCAATCATTTCCCGTTCCCGCCACGGTGGATGCTTTTACCGCGCCGGAAGATCGCACAGATGTTTATTCCAAGATGTTCAAGCATCACGAGCGCTCCAATCGTTCGTCGGTGGATTCGAAAGATGACGGACAGATCGGCACGGACAAAATCATGCAGATTGTGCGGATGAATTTCCGCGAACCGAAGAATTTTGAAAACACGCTTTGGTTGAGCCAGATCAACCAAGCGTATGGTATCGAGTTTGCCGCTGAAGGCTGGCGGCGCGAGATGCCCAAGAGCATGGGCTGCGTGTATTGGCAATACAACGACAACTGGCCCTGCACCTCGTGGTCGTCGGTGGATTATTTTGGCCGCTGGAAGGCGCTGCAATATCGCGCGCGGCATTTTTATGCGCCGCTCCTGGTGTCGGGCGATTTCAAACTGAACAATGGAAGCGTGGCGATGTGGCTCACAAGCGATGAACTGCAGCCGGTTTCCGGTCAATTAAAATGGCGCATTACCGACCTGACCGGAACAGAACTTCGCGCCGGAAAAGAGAGCGTTGCACTGGCGGCGCGGGAAAGCCGCCGCGCCGGCGAGGTGGCCTTGCGCGACCTCATTGAGAGGCATGGCACGACCAATCTGCTGGTCTGGTTGTCGTTTGATTTGGGAGGCCAGAGTGTCTCGCAAAACACGGTGTTGTTGGTCAAGCCGCAGCAGCTTGAGTTGCCCGATCCACAGTTGGAGGCTGAGGTTTCGGGTTCTGGTAAAACCTACACTGTCAGTGTTCGTGCCAAACATCCCGCGCTGTGGGTCTGGCTCGACATTGTCGGGGTGAATGCGCGCCTCTCAGACAACTTTGTCCACCTTGCCAGCGGGGCGACGGCGCAATTTGCCGTCACGCTTGGACAACCGATGCTGAAACAGGACTTCACCGCCGCATTGAAAGTTCGCAGCCTGTTCGACACCTACGCGAATACAAAAAACAATTAACCATCAACATTATGGCCACCATCACAACCACCAACACCTCAGCCATCGGCGGCAGCACCAACGGCGCGAATCATCGCGCCTCGTTTGCGATCATGACCTCGCTCTTCTTCCTGTGGGGGTTCATGACCGTGTTTAATGACATTCTGATTCCGCGGTTCAAAGAGGCGTTCACGCTAAGCTATTTTCAGGCGATGCTGGTGCAATTCGCCTTCTTCGGCGCCTATTTCGTGGGTTCGCTCATCTACTTCCTGATTTCAGCAACGACGGGCGATCCCATCGCGAAGATCGGTTACAAGAACGGCGTCGTCATTGGATTGCTGATTTCGGCGACAGGTAGCGCGGTGTTTTGGCCGGCGGCGAACGCGGCTTCGTATCCGATGTTTCTGGCGGCATTGTTCATCGTGGGCCTGGGGTTTGCCATGCTCCAGATTGCGGCGAATCCCTATGTGACGATTCTCGGCCCGGAGAAAACGGCTTCGAGTCGGTTGAACCTCGCGCAGGGGTTCAATTCCATTGGCACGACCATCGGGCCGCTCATCGGCGGCTTTCTCATCTTCCAATACTTTGCCAAGTCCGGCGTGCATGGCGCGGAATCGGTGAAGATACCGTATCTCGCATTTTGCATCATCTTTCTGGTGCTAGCGTTTGTTTTCTTCTTCATCCATTTGCCGCACGTCGGCGAAGGTCATGTCGAACCCGGTGCGGGCGCTTTGAAATATCCGCACGTCGTTCTCGGGGTGATCGCCATTTTCATGTATGTCGGCGGCGAAGTTTCGGTGGGCAGCGCCATCATCAATTTTCTTGGCCAGAAATCGGTAGCCGGTTTGACGGCGGACGAGGCGAGCAAATACGTTGCGATCTATTGGGGCGGGCTGATGATCGGTCGCTTCATGGGCGCGGTGGAACTGAGCGAGATGAAGAAGGCCGGCAAACAGGTCATGCTCATCGTCATTCCCTTACTGGCGTATCTGTTGTTGTGGGCGGCGAAGAGCGCGCCGCTGGACGCGATGCGTGGCAATTCGGAGGTGTCGGTGATGTCGCAGTGGAAAGATTCATTTGTCGCGAACAGCCCTGTGTTCGCGAAATACCTGCCGTTCATCGGCCTGTGCTGGCTGTTGTTCCAATTCGGCCGGGCGCAAGCGGGACGAACACTGACGATTTTCTCGCTGACGGTGGTGGCATTATTGCTTGTGGCAATTATGGTTGGTGGTCCGGTGGCGATGTGGTGCGTGGTAGCCATCGGTTTGTTCACCTCGATTGGGTGGTCGAACACGTTCAGCTTGGCGCTGGAAGGCACTGGGATTTACAAGAGCCAGGTCTCGTCGCTGCTAGTGATGGCGATTTTGGGCGGGGCGGTATTGCCGCCGGTGCAAGGCTACATTGCGGACGCCACCAAGAACTTGCAAGTTTCGTTCATTGTTCCACTGATTGCCTATGCTTACGTCGCGTTTTACGGCGCGCTGGGGCATCGCATCGGGCGCAATAGACTTCCGGCCTGAAAAAGTTCCGTTGGTGGCATGCTGATGGGGACGCGAGCGAATTCGGAGAAGATGCGCCACTCTCGGTTTTCGTTGGCCACCGCCAACGTGTTGCCAGCGGTGGGTTGGCAGATGCCAGTGTGATAGAGCTTTGGGCACAAGGCCGCCAGACAAGTTTCGATGTCGTGCAAGCTTTCGCGTCAGGTCAATTGCGCGAATTGCGGACGCGGAAGTTGCCGTTGCAACTGGCGACGCACTTGTCGAACTCTTATTGGGGCAGGAAGCCGATTAGTTGGTCGAAGACAGTGAGACCTTCGTTCATAAGGTTAATAACCGCCAAGCGTCGGAGGAACACCCTCGGGGAGTCGCTGAAGAATTGAGATTTCAATTGCCTATTGGTCGCATTTGCGACCAATAGGCCATTCGGGCTATATGCAAGGTTAGTTCCGTCGCCTAATCTGATGGCAAATGATGAGCTTCCTTAAAATTTGCCTGCCGACAGCATTATATGCTTTCGTCTTTGTCGTTTTACACGGTTTGGGTTTTGCAAACACGCCATCAAACACGACCGACAAACACACCTTCGCCATCGGCACGAATGACTTTCTCCACGACGGCCAGCGCTTCCAGATTCGTAGCGGTGGATTCCACGCCGCGCGTGTGCCGCGGCCCAAACCGCAGCAAGCCTTACGCATCGCTGAACCCAAAACCATGTCGGCAGGGCAAGTTTATCTCGTGCGCGTCGAAACGCAGCCCAACGTCGGCCGCACGTGGACTTACGCCGAGCCGGACAATTTCAAAGTCAGCGTGACCGGCGCTGGCCGACTGGTTACCGACCCGGCGCTGAAAACCATGAATCCCTTCACGGTGGACATTCCCGCCGGAGCAGCCGGCGAAGTGAAGATTTCCGTGCAATCCACGAATGGCGCATCGCTGGAACGAACTTTCGCGCTTACGCTGCCTTCGCCTCCAAGGGAGTTCGTCGCGGAAATCAATCCGTCGGCGGTGACGCACAAATTTGACGGACTCGGCGGTGGTGTGTTGTTCTATGACAACCAATTCGACATCACTAAGACCGCCGAGCTTTACGACTGGTGCTTCGCCGACGTGCAGACGTCGTTCCTGCATTTGCTCATTCGCCCCGATTGCGAGCCGGCGAATGACAGTGATGACTGGCGGAAAGTGGATTTGTCCAAATTTGATTTCGCATCTGCGGAGCGACCGCTGCGTATCGCGCGCGAAGCGTTGAAGCGCAATCCGAATCTGCAAATCTACGTCAGCGTCTATTCGCCGCCGGCGTGGATGAAGAGCAACAACAGCACGCGCGGCGACGCTCCGCTCAAGGACGGTGTGCAATTCCGGCAGGAGCTGGCGAAATATGTTTTCGCCTGGCTCAAACACGCGCAGGGTGAAGGCGTGCCGGTGCATTACGTCGGTTTTTTCAACGAGCCGGACTGGCCACACGGGCAGGACGGCATGCACATCAAGGACCTCGGCGTGCTGGCGGACACGTTCAGCGAATGCGCCTCGGCCCTCGACGAACTGATCACGGCGGACGGCTCGGTGCGCGTCAGGCCCAAGCACATTTTCCCCGACACGCTCGGCGCGGGCTCAATCACCCGCGGCGGCGCAAACACGGATAAATTGAAGGCTCGGACTGACAAGCTTGCGGACGTGGAAGTCTGGGGCGTGCATGACTATTACGGCGGCAACGATTATTGGGACAAGCGCTTCGCGGAGTTGCGCGCGTTTCCCGCCGTGGGCGCGAAGCCAATCTGGATGACCGAGTGGGCGCAACGCTATCGCCACGGCGATCTGGAGTCTGCGTTGGAATTTGGTCGCAACATGCTGAATGCGCTGCGTCTGGGCGCTCAGGCGTGGATGGTGTTCGAGTGGGCGCATCCCTACGGCAATCAATCGGGTCTCATTAGCACGGACTGGGGCGAGCAGACCGGCGCACGCCGCTACTGGCGCAGCAAGGCGTATCACTTCTTCCGGCAAATCGCCAACACGACGCCCGCCGGCGCGGAAGTGGTGACGATGAAGAAAGTATCCGGCGACGCGTCGCTGGAATTTCTGGCGCTACGAAACAGCGGCAAATTGATCGTCCACCTCGCGAACAGCGGCAGCACGCCGGTGAACTGCTGGTTGCGCGTAAGTGGCGAGGCGAAAGCACGGGTCGAGATTCTGGAGACGACACCCGGCGTGAACATGCAACCGGCTTCCTCCGCAATCCTGCCGGATGGCAAAGGCGAAATCGTCCTCTCCGTGCCGCCGTATTCATTGGTGACGGCAATTCAAAATCCCACGAAACGACTCGCGCAGACCGCCCGGGGAAATTGAAGTTATGTTCATCGTAAAACTCCGCAGACTCGCTGTGTATGCCGCGCTGCTGGCATTGGGCAGTGAAGCGTTCGCGGCCGCGACGATCCAAACGAACGAAGTCACGATCACTGTGGACGCTGGCAAGGTCGTCCACATGATGCGCGGCGGCATCGGCGCGTCGTGGCACGCGATTGGGCCGACGGTGTATTATTATCCCGACTTGATCGGTCGCGACAATCGCACCTGCTTCGGCAGCGCGTTTGGCGGCAATCCGCCAGTGCGCCCGGAGTATGAACCTGCTTGGCGCGATTTGCTGCGGCACGCCCGCTGGCTAGGGCTGGATTTCATCCGGGTGGAGATCAGTATGCGCATGTATAACCCACACTGCGGCGAGTTCACCTGGGACAACACGGAGATGCAGACGCTTGATCGCATCCTTCAATATTGCCAGTCGAATCATGTGGATGTGTATTTCACGATGATGTCGCAGGATGTGGACTGGAATGCCCATCCCGGTGTATGCCGGCTGCAAAGCGAGCCGCGGTCGGTGGCGGACTTTGCCGAAAGCTACGCCACCTTGCTCGCGCGGTTGGTCAAGACCAACGGCTTCACCTGCATCCACTGGGTCACGGTTAATAATGAGCCTGGCATGTCATCAGGCTGGTGGCAGCAGGCGGATAAGAAACCCGGCTCGATCATGCCTGCCGTCCGTGCGCTGCGAGCGGCGCTCGACCAGCACGGGCTGAAGGAGGTTGCCGTGTGTGGCTCGGATGGTCACAGCTTGAAGTCGGGTCAGTTCGAACCGCAGGACTCCGCCGTGGGTGCGCTCTCCGTGCACAACTATGGTGGCAATGTGCCCTTGAGCCTGTATCGGGAATGCGTCAAGGCAGCACGGGATCGCGGCGTTCCATTCTTTGTTGCCGAGTTTGGGCATTGGTTCATGGGAACATTTGAAGGCGAAAAGGTATCAATGAACGGCCCGCAGAGCGAAGCGCCCAAGAGCTATGACGCGCAAATGCTCAACGCGGAAAAGGTGTTGGTCGGCCTGAACGAGGGCGTGGACGGCTTCAACCGGTGGAGTTTCGTAAACCGCGGCGATCTCGACGGCCAATGGCAGATGGTCCGCACCTGGAATCCGAATCTTTGGGACTACTACAAAGAAGTGACGCCTGAACCCGTGCCGTATTTCTCCTATGGCATCCTGACCCGCTTTGCGGCCAAGCACTCGACCGTGTTGGCAACTTCCAGTGATGATTCGGAAATTGTTGCGACAGCTTTACGCAGTCCGAAAGGGCAGACAACGATTTATCTGCTCAACAAGTCTGCGCAGGAACGGAAGGTAACACTCAAACTGGCCGGCGTGACGGAGTCGCTCGTCTTCCGCCGATACCAAGTCACGGAAGCTGAAGTGACCAAGTCAGCGTTCACGCTGACGCCTTTGGCCATGTTGGACATGAGTCCGGCCAACAACCGAATCACGGCGATCCTGCCCGGAAAAAGCATCGTGGCCTACACCACCTTCCAACTGGCCGACGATGCTGATGGAATCACTCAGGAATGATTTGGCTTATCGCAAACGCCCTTGCAATGGAATCGCTAACCACAAAGTCTCGCAGGCCTCATCTAGGAGGCTTGCTTGCCTCAAGACCAATGAAGAATGGCGATCAAATTTTGGACATGAAAATGTTATCTCAAACATTACACACCCGATGAAAAAACACCTCTATTCCGTTCTCAGTCATCTAACCGTGGTTGCCTTGGTTCTTGGGGCAACGCCTGTTCGCGCGGCGCTCTCGTATTTAGTTGGCTCGCTCGACCTATCCAACATCGAACAGGGCTTGGGCGAGCCGCAACGCGACAGGTCGGTGGAGCGCCATCCGCTCGCCATTGGTGGACAGATTTTTACGAATGGCCTCGGCACGCACGCCGAGAGCAAGTGTGCCATTTTGGTGAATGGCGCGGCGGATTCTTTTTCCGCCAAAGTGGGCGTGGATGATGAAGTCGGTGGCGGACGGGGCAGCGTGGTTTTCAAGGTTGTCGGCGACTGTCGCACGCTCTGGCAAAGCCAATTGCTCCATCAAGGCGAAGCGCCGGAGGCGGTGGAAGTGAAGTTGGACGGCGTTCAGAAACCGGAACTGCTCGTCGAGGACGGCGGCGACGGCATTGACGACGACCATGCCGACTGGGCCGCCGCGCAACTCACCATGCGCGAAGGCAAGCCGCTGCCCCTGCCGGCAATCAAGGAGGAAGCCGTCATCCTCACTCCCAAACCATCGCCCAAGCCGGCCATTCACGGCGCAAAAGTTTTCGGCGTCCGTCCCGGCGCACCGTTTCTGTTCACCATCGCGGCGACCGGCGACCGGCCGATGACGTTCGGCGCGACCGGCCTGCCGAAAGGTTTAAGTCTCGACAACAATTCAGGCCGCATCACCGGCGCGCTCGCGAAGGAAGGGAAATTTCCGGTGACGTTGCGCGCCAAAAACAAACTCGGCGTGGCGGAACGGCAGTTAAAGATCGTCTGCGGCCCGCGCATCGGCCTCACGCCGGCGATGGGCTGGAACAGTTGGTATTGTTTTGCCGGCAGCGTCAGCGCCGACAAAATCAAGGCCGCCGCCGATGCGATGGTGGCCAGCGGCCTCATCAACCACGGCTGGACTTACATCAACATTGACGACTATTGGCAAGTGCACCGTGATTCCCAAGACCCGACGCTGCAAGGCCCGCAACGCGATGCGCAAGGACGCATTCTGCCCAATCCGCGGTTTCCCGACATGAAGGCGCTGACGGATTACGTCCACGGCAGGGGCTTGAAGATCGGTTTGTATTCCTCACCCGGCCCGTGGACATGCGGCGGCTGCGTTGGCAGTTTTGACCACGAGCAGCTTGACGCGCAGAGTTATGCCGATTGGGGGTTTGATTATTTCAAATACGACTGGTGCTCCTATACGCCGGCATTGGAAGCCCAGCGCGGCAATTCAACCAACGATTTCAAGAAACTGAAACTTTGGCCGCCCGACGTTCCGAATGAACTCGCCGAAATGATCAAACCTTACGCCCTGATGCGTGCCGCGTTGGACAAAGTGCCGCGCGACATCATTTACAACTTTTGTCAATACGGCATGGGCAACGTCTGGGAATGGGGCGACCGAATTGGCGGCAATTCGTGGCGCACCACGCGCGACATCACCGACACATGGAAAGCCATGAGCGGTATCGGCTTCAATCAAAACGGCCACGAGAAATTCGCCGGACCGGGGCATTTCAATGACCTCGACATGCTCATCGTCGGCAAGGTCGGCTTTGGCAATCTGCGTCCCACGCGGCTCACGCCCAACGAGCAATACACCCACATCAGCCTTTGGTGTCTGCTGGCCTCGCCGCTGCTCATCAGCGGCGACATGACGCAATTTGATGACTTCACGTTGAGCCTGCTTAGCAACGACGAAGTGCTCGACGTGAACCAAGACCCGCTCGGTCGCCAGGCCGCACGCGTTGCCAAACGCGGCGACCTCGAAGTCTGGGCCAAGGACATGGAAGACGGCTCAAAGGCCGTGGGTTTGTTCAACCGCGGCAAGCTGGAAGCGCCGGTTTCAGTCAACTGGGCTGACCTCGGCCTGACCGTCAAACAAAAAGTCCGCGACCTCTGGCGGCAAAAGGACTTGGGCGATTTCGCCGATGCCTTTGCTGCCAAAGTTCCGCGTCACGGCGCGGTGTTGGTTCGCCTCTGGCCGGCAAAATAAATTCGAACGGCAACGCGGCCAATTGCGAATGAATACCAAAACAACCATCGCGCTGGCAGTTGCCCTCAGTTTTGTCACACGGTTGTTCTCCGCAGAAAAGATGGAGACGATCCCCATCATCCGCCCAGCGCAGCATCAAAGTGTATTTTAACCGTCTGGACTTGAACATGAAACCACTTGTGAAATCCAAACTGATCATGGGCCTAGCAGCCATGGCACTGCTGGCGAACACCTTTGCCGCGCCCGCAAAGTCCAGCAACGAACCGTCTCCATCGTTTAGCGTCCGGTCGTGGAAGAGTGGAACTCACACCATCACGGTGGATGGGCGCGAGCGCACCTTTCTGCTCGATGTGCCGGAAAACCTCCAACCGGGCGCGGCGCTGGTGATGATTTTTCACGGCTACAGCGATTCCGCACAAAATGCCCGGAATGGTCTGGGTTTCACCCGGCTTGTTGCGCAGCATGGTTTCGTAGCGGTTTATCCGCAGGGCACACCCGACGACAGCGGCAACAACTTTTTCAATGTCGGCTACGCTTTCCACAACGACATGAAGGTGAACGATGTGAAGTTTGTGCGCGAACTGGCCGCGCGGCTGGTGCATGATCTGGGTCTCGACCCGCGCTCGGTCTTTGCCACCGGCGCGTCGAACGGCGGCGACATGTGCTATTTCCTGGCTTGCCAGCCGCAGCCTTTCGTTTGTGCCATTGCGCCGGTCGCGGGCACGATGATGGCGGTGTGGACAAACGAGTTTTCGCCGCACGCACGGACATCGGTGATGGCAGTGAATGGCACGCGCGACCAAACGACGTTGTGGGCTGGCGACATCCTGAACCGCGATGGCTGGGGAGATTACCCCGGCATAGAAGGTGTCATGGATTTCTGGGTCAAGAAACTGTCGCTGGAGAAAACCGACACGGTTGAAATCGGCCAAGTTTATTCCAAGAAAGATTTGCACGTTCGTTCGCATCGTTGGTGGACGAAGACGGACAAGACCGAAGTGCGCCTCTACGAAATTCAAGGCGGCGTCCATGAATGGCCCGGTGATTTGGGTGACCCGCATACATCAACCGCCACAGAGATTTGGCGCTTCTTCCAAAACCATCGTCCCCGATCAAACAAAGGGTGAGAATAGTGCGAACCAAAACAACCATCGCGCTGGCAGTTGCCGCAGGTTTTGTCACGCTGGTATTTTCAGCTGAGACGACGCAACCAACCTCCATCATTCGCCCAGCGCAGACGAATTTCGTCTATCAAAACCCCATCGTCAGCGAAGCCATTGACGGGGGGATTCGCGACCCCGACATTATCAACTGGGACAACAAATACTACCTCACCGGGACTTGTTACCCATTCAGCCGGGGCGCGCGAACCGGCGTTAAATTGTGGTCGTCGGATGACTTGAAGAGCTGGAAATACGAAGGTTATCTCATTGATTCAAGCAAGCTGCTCGATGCCGTCTGGTATCGCGACACTTTCTGGGCGTCGGAAATCCACGCCGCGAAAGGCAGGTTTTGGCTGACCTTCAACAGTGCGAATTCGTCCACCAATCATCCGCACACACATTCGTGTGGACTGGCGGTGGCGGACAAAATTACCGGGCCTTACACGGTTTTGACGACCAATAAATCGCTGCTTAATGGCAACTGGGGAAACGACATGACGTTTTTTGTTGATGACGATGGCAAGACTTACGCTTTCTGGAAGAGCCATTGGGTTCAGGAAATTGATCTGGAGCACGCCAAACTGGTCGGGCCGCGAGTGCGCACGATTCCGAACAGTGTTCCGGGGACATGGGAAGCCAGCGGCGTGGAGGGCGAATTTGTCATCAAGCGCCGCGGCACATATTACCTGTTTTTTTCCGCATGGTCGCGAGGATACGAGGTGGGATATGCCACTGCACCTCATCCAACCGGACCTTGGACCAAATACAAAGGCAATCCCATCTACGGCGCGCAAGATCCGGAACATTGTAAAAAGTATGGCCTGCCCTATACCGGGAATCCGAACAGCCCGTTTTTGGGTGCGGGGCATTGCAGCATTTTCACCGGTCCGGATGGTCGGGACTGGATTGCCGCCCACTGCACTTTCCGGAACGCAAAAACAGACAAGGACCGCTTTCTTTTGGTTTACGATCCCCTCCGGATAGACAAAGCTGGTGTGGTGCATGTCGCAGGGCCGACTTGGACCAGGCAAACGATAGCACTGCCTCCTTGAGAATATGAAAAGAGTCTTCTGCTTTACGCTGATCACCCTTTGGTTCGCGAGTGGCATGGCCACGGGAAGTTCTTTCTTCGAAAAGACTAATCTCTTTGAATCTGGCAAGAATGGCTATCAGCTTTACCGGATTCCCGGCGTGGTGGTCACGGCCAAGGGAACGGTGCTGGCTTACTGCGAGGCGCGGCGTGGCCACAGCGATTGGGCTGACATGAATGTCCTTATGCGCCGTAGCACGGACGGCGGCCGCACTTGGGAAGCGGCGCATAACATCTGCCATGTGGACGGACCGAAGCCGAAGAATCCCGTGCGCATGAACGCCAACACCAACGAAGTCACCTACAACAATCCCATCGCCATCGCTGACCGCGACGGCACGGTGCATTTTCTTTTCTGCCTCGAATACATGCGCTGCTTCTACCAACGCAGCGACGACGACGGCGTCACCTGGTCGAAGCCGGTGGAAATTACTGGCGTATTCGAGGCGTTCCGGTCGAAGTTCGACTGGCGCACGATCGCCACCGGGCCGGGCCACGGCATCCAGTTGCGCAACGGGCGGCTGCTTGCGCCGGTGTGGCTCTCGCTGGGACAGGGTGCGAACAACCATTTCCCCAGCCTCAACGCCGTCATTTACAGCGACGATCACGGCAAATCGTGGCATACCGGCGAACTAGCTGTCACCGATAAGACCGTTGCCAACGGTTCGAGTGAGACGGAATTGGTGCAGTTGGCCGATGGTCGTGTGATGCTTGGAGTTCGGTCGGAAGCGAAGGAGAAGAAGCGCGTTTTCGCCGTGAGTGACGATGGCGCTACGAAATGGTCGCGCCCGTGGACGGCAAAAGAAATTGCCGAGCCTAGCTGCATGGCGGGTTTTGTGCGCCATTCCCTGAAGCCGGAGTCAGACCGCAATTGCATCCTCTTCTCGTTGCCTGCGCCGCTGGAAATTTTTCTCAACGGCCTGCGCCGTCAATCCAACGAGCGGAAAAATCTCACTGTCTGGATGAGTTGTGACGAGGGCAAGAGTTGGCCGGTGAGCAAAAGCCTTTACGCCGGTCGCGCTGCTTACAGCGATCTGGCTGTGCTTGCTGACGGCACGGTGCTTTGCTTCGACGAGGCTGGCAATCCGAAGCGCAAAACCAACGACCCCAAACCCTACGATTTTCTCACGCTGGCCCGCTTCAATCTGGAGTGGCTGACCAACGGAAAGACGGAGGAATAGCCCGTTTGGCCTATGGCGAGGAATCGTCGCGCTGATTAAACTGACGGCTGAACCTTAAACCCTCAAACATGAGTTGGCGGTTAGGGTTCTTACTTTTGCGGTGAAATTATCAACATGAAATCACTACTGAAAACCATCATTCTCTGCGTATCCGTCCTTGCTGCCACCAATTTGCGCGCGGCGGACGACATCCTCATCGCCGATTTTGAAGGCGCGAATTACGGCCAGTGGAAAACCACCGGCGAAGCTTTTGGCAACGGTCCGGCACGCGGCACATTGCCGGGCCAGATGCCCGTGTCTGGCTTCAAGGGCAAAGGCCTCGTCAACTCCTACTTCAAAGGCGACGGCTCTACTGGCACGCTCACATCGCCGGAGTTCAAGCTTGAGCGCAAGTTCATCAGTTTCCTCATTGGCGGCGGCAAGGACGCCGAGAAGACCTACATGAACCTGCTCGTGGACGGCAAGGTGGTCTGCAACGCAACCGGCTCGAACGACAAGCCCGGCGGCAGCGAGGCTCTGTCACCGGAGTCATGGGGTGTGAGTGAATTCGTGGGCAAGATGGCGGTCATCCAGATCGTAGATCAGGCCACTGGCGGTTGGGGGCACATCAGCGTGGACCAAATCGTCCAAACCGACCGCCGGCCACCGCAACTGCTCACCGACGCGAATCGTGAGTTTCTCATCACGAAGCATTATCTCAACCTTCCGATCAAGAACGGCGCGCCCAAGCGCAAGGTCACGGCGCTCGTGAATGGCCGCGAGGAAGTGAAGAATAACATTGAACTCGCCAACGCCAAGCCGGACTGGTGGGCATCAATGGATGTGAGTGCTTGGCGCGGTAAGACGGTGACGCTTCAGGTGGACAGGCTGCCGGATGATTCCAAAGCGCTGAGTCAGATTGAGCAGAGCGATTCGATGAAGGGCATGGAGAATCTCTACCGCGAGCCGTTGCGCGGGCAGTTCCATTTCTCGCCGCGGCGTGGCTGGAACAACGACCCGAACGGCATGGTCTTTTTCAACGGCGAGTATCATCTCTTTTTCCAGCACAATCCCTACGGCTGGGGGCACGCGAACATGCACTGGGGACACGCCGTCAGCCGCGACATGGTTCATTGGAAGGAAGTGGGAACGGCGCTCGCGCCCGACGAACTCGGCCCGATGTTCAGCGGCAGCGCGGTGGTGGATTGGAAGAACACGAGCGACTTCGGCAAGGGCGGCAAGCCGCCGCTGGTGCTCATCTACACGGCGGCGGGCAATCCAACGGTGCAATGCCTCGCCTACAGCACCGACGGGCGCACCTTCACGAAATACAGCGGCAATCCCGTTGTGCAGCAGATAACCGGCGGCAACCGCGACCCGAAAGTCTTCTGGCACGAGCCATCGAAGAAATGGGTGATGTGTCTTTACGTTGGCCTGCCGGATAAAGTGAACACGATCCATTTTCTCAGTTCGCCGAATCTCAAAGACTGGACGGTGATGAGCCAGACGGAAGGTTTCTTCGAATGTCCGGACTTCTTTGAACTGCCTGTGGACGGCAACCCCGCGAATAAGAAGTGGGTGCTCACCGCCGCGAGCAGCGAATACATGGTGGGCACGTTTGATGGCACGAAGTTCACGCCGGAAATGGAAAAACTTCCGGGCCATCGCGGTCAGGGTTTTTACGCGCCGCAGACTTTCAGCGATATTCCCGCCAGCGACGGACGCCGCATCCAGATCGGCTGGTTCAGAACCGAGTCAAAGGGGATGCCCTTCAACCAGTCCATGAGCATTCCGCTCGAACTCCAACTCGTCTCCACACCCGACGGCCCGCGTCTGACGTGGACGCCCGTGAAGGAAATGGAATCATTGCGTGCGAAATCGCACAAATTCGACGCGATAACCTTGAAACCTGACAGCGCCAACCTCCTCGCCAAAGTGAAGGCGGAACTGGTGGAACTGCGCGCCGAGTTCGAGCCGGGCGATGCCGGCGAAGTCATCTTCACCGTGCGCGGCGCAACGATTGCCTACGATGCCAAGAAGCAGGAACTCGTCGTCAATGGCCATCGCGCGCCCACGCCTCTGCGCGACGGCAAGCAACGCCTCACCATTTTTTGTGACCGCACGGGTTTGGAAGTTTTCGCCAGCGACGGTTTGACTTATGTGCCGATGCCGTTCCAGCCGAAGTCTGATGACCTCGCGCTTGGAGTCCAATCAAAAGGCGGCAATGCGAAGATCAATTTACTGCAAGTCCACGAACTCAAGTCTGCCTGGGTATCCCGATAACAACAGCAAACAAAACAAACATGAAAGCACGCATCTTCTTCTGGTCCATCACGTCGGCGCTCGCCGGCTTCCTGTTCGGCTTTGACACTGTCGTCATCTCCGGCGCGGAGCAGACCATCCAAAAACTCTGGGGCTTGAGCGCGGGCATGCACGGGCTGGCGATGGGCTCGGCGCTTTACGGCACGGTGCTTGGCTCGCTGCTTGGCGGCTGGCCCACGGACAAGTTCGGACGACGGAAAACCCTCATTTTCATTGGCGTGCTCTACGTCCTATCGGCGGTGGGTTGCGGCTTTGCGAACGGCGTGGGCATGTTCATCGCGGCCCGCGTCATTGGTGGCATCGGCATCGGCATCTCGACCGTCGCCGCGCCACTTTACATTTCTGAAATCGCGCCGCCGGCGTATCGCGGACGGCTGGCGGGCATGTTCCAGTTTAACATCGTCTTCGGCATCGTCGTCGCCTTTGTGTCCAACGCCATCATCGCCAAGATTGGCGGCGAAAGCGCATGGCGCTGGATGCTCGGTATCGCCGCGATTCCCTCGGTCATTTATGCCGTGATGTGCTTCGGCCTGCCGGAGAGTCCGCGTTGGTTGATCGGCCGCAAGGGCGACCGCACGGCGGGTTTGGTGGTGCTGCAACTTATCGAACCGGAAAAATCATCAGCGCAACTGGCGATGCACGCCGACGAAATCCAGGCGGCGGCGAACGCGGAACAACAGGTGGCGTCGGGCTTCTGGTCGTGGCGTTTGCGTGTGCCGATCCTGCTGGCATTTCTCATCGCCTTCTTCAACCAGCTTTCCGGCATCAATGCGGTGCTGTATTTCGCCCCGCGCATTTTCGAGATGACGGGCCTCGGCGAGAAAGCCGCGCTGCTGCAATCCGTCGGCATTGGCATCACCAACCTGATCTTCACCTTCGTCGGCTTGTGGCTGATAGACCGGCTGGGCCGGCGGACGCTGCTGCTCATCGGATCGTTCGGCTACATTGCGTCGCTGGGATTGACGGCTTGGGCGTTTTTCACGCAGCACTACGCCATCGTGCCCGCGTGTATCTTTGCGTTCATCGCGGCGCACGCGGTGGGTCAGGGCGCGGTCATCTGGGTGTTCATCTCGGAGATCTTCCCGAACCGGCATCGTGCGGAAGGCCAAGCGCTCGGCAGCACGACGCACTGGGTGTTTGCCGCGTTGCTCACCACCTTCTTCCCGAAAATGGTGACCGTGTTTGCGCCCGGCTACGTGTTCCTGTTCTTTTGCGGCATGATGGTGTTGCAACTCATCTGGGTGAAATTCATGGTGATTGAAACCAAAGGCGTGCCGTTGGAAGAAATGCAGAAGAAACTCGGCATTGAATAGGCGAAACACCATGCGTTCAACGTGGAATAAATTGATGATTGCTGCCGTCGCAACCTTGCTCACGGCAGCCTGTGGCCGTGCGGACGTGACGTTGAACTCATTGCTCGGCGAGATGACCAATTACAATGCCATCGCGCAGTGGCCGCAGCCGGAATTCACGTGCAAACAGGCGAGCAGTTACGACCGTGCGAAAGTCGCGCCCGACAAACCGGGCTGGTTTGCCAACCGTGACCAGAACCAGTTCATTCGCGTCGAAACCAATCAAGGCCGCACCGAAAAGGTGATGCTGGATACCGATGGGCCGGGCTGCATCGTCCGCTTCTGGCTGACCACCGACCGAAACAAGAATGGAACTTTGCGCATCTATCTCGACGGCGCAGTCGAACCGGCGCTTGTCTTTCCCGCCTACGATTTGTTGAGCGGCGACCTCAATCTGCGAACGCCGCTCGCCCAGCCGCATCCGGGCTACAAGCCCGACGCGAATGGCGGGAACACTTTGTATCTGCCGATTCCTTACGCGAAGCACTGCAAAGTCACTTGGGAGGAGGCAAGTAAAGGCGCTCGATATTACCAGATCAACTACCGCACCTACGCGTCGGGAACGAAGGTGGAAACATTCACGCGCGCGGCGCTTGAGGAAGTGGGGCCTGCGGTCGAGCAGGTGAACCAGACTTTGCTCGTGCCGCCGGATGAGCCAGAGGGGAAAGTTTTGTCGCTCGAAAACGAAATCGCCGCCGGCAAGGAACGCTCGCTCGAATTGCCGCGTGGCCCGATGGCTGTGCGCCGGCTCGAATTGCGCGTGCCGCTCACAAAACTTGCCTCGCCGGAACGGGCATTGCGTTCGCTCATCGTGCAAATGGAGTGCGACGGCGAGCGCGCCGTCTGGTGTCCGGCCAGCGACTTCTTCGGCAGCGGCGTCGGCGCGAATCAAGTGGACAGTTGGTATCGCACCGTGACGACGAATGGCACGATGATTTGCCGCTGGGTGATGCCTTACAAGAAATCTGCGCGGCTTACGTTGATCAATCTCGCGGCGCAGCCCATTCCAGTTGTGCTTCGCGCAACCGTCGGAACGTGGAAGTGGGACGAGCGCTCGATGCACTTTCATGCTGTGTGGCATTACGAGTCGGGATTGAAAACTCCCCCTTGCCGCGACTGGAATTTCGTCCAGCTCGCCGGTCGAGGCGTCTATGTCGGCGACACACTCGCACTGTTCAACCCCGTTGCCACCTGGTATGGCGAGGGCGATGAGAAAATCTGGGTGGACGGCGAACCCTTCCCCTCGCACATGGGCACGGGCACGGAAGATTACTACGGTTATTCCTACGCGCCCAAGCCGGTTCACAACACACCGTTCTGCGGTGAGCCGCGCATTGACTCGCCGATGACGCAAGGCCACAACACGTCCATCCGCTCGCGCAATCTCGATGTCATTCCATTCCACCGCTCGCTCCAGTTCGACATGGAATTGATTTCTTGGAAACCAACGTCGCTGACTTACGCCGCGACGACTTACTGGTATGCCTTACCCGGAACAACGGCGAACGTCCAACCGCAGCCGCACGAAGCAGCGTTGCCCGTGCCGACGCTCGCTGAAGTTATCGCCCCGGCTATCCAGCATGGTAACGACGGTAATGATGCACAAAATGGCAAGAGCAAGTGAAACCATGAGCAAGAAAGTGAAGAATTCCATTGTCGGCGCGATTGAAGCTGGCGGAACAAAATTTGTCTGTGCCATCGGCAGCGGGCCGGGCGACCGGCTTCTGGCCCGCACTCAATTTCCGACCGGCGACAACCCCGCCCGGCTGATGAAGAACATCACCGCGTGGTTCAAAGAGCAGGAGAAAGAGCACGGAAGACTTGCCGCGCTCGGCGTCGCGTCGTTCGGGCCGGTTGATCTTGACGAAGACTCGCTGACCTACGGCTTCATCACCACGACGCCGAAGCCGGGCTGGAAAAACACCAACCTCGTCGGCCCGCTGCGCAAGGCGTTTCCGAGAATCCCCATCGGGTTCGACACCGACGTCAACGGCGCGGCGCTGGGCGAATGGCGTTGGGGCGCGGCCAAAGGCTTGGATGATTTTGTTTACATCACCGTCGGCACGGGAATCGGCGGCGGCGGCATGGCGCGCGGCAAATTGCTGCACGGCCTCGTGCATCCCGAGATGGGCCACATCCCGATGCCCCGACTTAACGGCGATAAATTCAAGGGCGTCTGTCCATTTCATGGCCGTTGCTGGGAAGGACTTTGCTCCGGTCCGGCCATTGCCAGGCGCGCGGGGATGCCCTCCGAGCAACTGTCGCCAGACCATCCGGCGTGGAGCGCGACCATTCAATACATGGCATACGCGCTGGCGACGCTGGCCTGCGTGCTGTCGCCCAAACGCATAATCATTGGCGGCAGCGTGCGCAAGGCGGGGCAACTCGGCGAGGAGCAATTTATCAAGCGCATCCGCTCTGCATTTCGGACCGTGCTGGCGGGTTACATTGATTCACCGGTGCTGACCAAGACTGGGATTTCGGAATTCATCGTTCCTCCCAAGTTGGGGGATGATGCCGGTATCTGTGGCGCAATCGCGCTAGCGCATGAAGCGCAGAAACAGTCTGCCGTGCGAACTCGCATTGTTAAAAGAGAGCCAAAATCACGAAGCCACTTATGAAAACCAAACTAATCATCGGACTGGCAGCAGTTGCTCTGGCCACTCCGGCATTAACCGCCGAACTGCACATCGCTGTCAACGGAAGCGACGACAGTTCCGGCGCAAGAAAATCGCCGTTGCGCACCATACAGCACGCCGCCGAACTCGCTCAACCGGGCGATGTCATCACGGTGCATGAAGGCATTTATCGCGAGCGCGTCAACCCTCCGCGCGGCGGCACGTCCGACGCGAGCCGCATCGTCTATCAGGCCGCGCCCGGGGAGCACGTCGAGATCAAAGGCTCGGAAATCGTGAAAGGCTGGACACGAGTTCAGGACGATGTTTGGCAGGTGACGCTGCTCAATTCGTTCTTTGGCGGATTCAATCCTTACAGCGACCTTATCCACGGCGACTGGTTCGATCCGAAGAAGCGCGAGCATCACACCGGCGCGGTCTATCTCAACGGCGAATGGCTAACCGAGGCCGCCAATTTGGCAGACGTGCTCAAGCCAGTCGGCGAAGCGCCGTTGTGGTTTGGCCGGGTGGATGCGACGAACACGACGCTTTGGGCACAGTTCAAGGGCGTGAACCCGAACGAGCAACTGGTCGAGATCAACGTCCGACAGACCGTCTTCTATCCCGACAAACCGGGCCGGAACTTCATTGCCGTGCGCGGTTTCACGATGCGTGACGCTGCCACGCCGTGGTCGCCGCCGACGGCGGAACAGATTGGACTCATCGGCACGCACTGGAGCAAGGGCTGGATTATCGAGAGTAACAACATCAGCCATTCGATTTGTGCCGGCGTTTCGCTGGGAAAATATGGCGACGCTTGGGATAACCGTGCCTGGAGCGCAGTCGGTTATGTTGGCACTATCAATCGCGCACTGACCAACGGCTGGAACTCGGCTACCATCGGCCATCACCTTGTTCGCAACAACGAGATTTCGCACTGCGAGCAGGCTGGCATTGTCGGCAGCCTGGGCTGCGCGTTCAGCAGCATCACCGGCAATACCGTCCACGACATCCATGTGCGCCGCTTGTTTACCGGCGCGGAGATGGCGGGCATCAAGTTCCACGGCGCGATTGACACCGAAATCAGCGGCAACCATATCTACCATACCGTGCGCGGGCTGTGGCTGGACTGGATGGCGCAGGGCACACGTGTTTCGCGAAACCTCTTTCACGAAAACGCCAACCAAGACCTGTTCGTCGAGGTAAACCACGGCCCGTTCGTCGTGGACAACAATATCTTTCTCTCGCGAACGGCGTTGCATGACGTGTCCGAAGGCGGAGCTTACGTGCACAATTTGTTCACCGGCAAGATCACCAGCAAGCCCGATCTGCGGCGCGACACACCGTTTCATCCGGCACACTCGACGAAGGTCGCCAGCTTGGTGAACATCAAGGGCGGCGATGATCGTTTTTACAACAACATCTTTGTCGGCGCAGATACCCAGCCCGTTGAGAAGTCCAAACCGAATGATCAGAGCCGGGGCACTGGCTTTGGCCTGTGGCCCTACGACGATTGCGAATATCCGCTGCAAACCGGCGGCAACGTCTATTACCACGGCGCACGGCCTTACGCGAAGGAAGTCAACCCGGCCGTGCAGGAGGAATTCAATCCTGTGGTCGGCCTTGTCGGGCCGTCGCTGCGTTTGAAATTGGATAAAACAGTCAAGGCGGCGAAGACCGCGCTCGTGACCACGAAGCTTTTGGGCGAAACAAGAGTGGCGCGACTTCCCTATCAGAATCCCGACGGCTCAAATTTGAAGATCAACACCGATTACTTTGGCAAGCAACGCAACCCAACCAAGCCTACGCCAGGCCCGTTTGAAAATTCTGGCAGCGGCTCATTTGAGTTCAAAATCCGCTGACAACGCATCAATCAATTTCAGGAGATAGCCCGTTTGGACTATGGCAAAGGGTTCATCGCGCTGATTAAACTGCCGCAGGAATTTTAATCTGGGCTTTCGAACTGCCTGAACAAACAACTGACCATGAAAAATAGAATTAGAGGCACAATGCGAAGCACCAAATTCACCTTTCCAACCATCGCCCTGCTGCTGGCCTGCGCGATGTCGCACGCGGCCGAGTTGAACAGTTTGTTTTCCGACAATGTTGTTCTCCAGCGCGACAAGCCGTTCCCGATTTGGGGCACGGGCCGCGATGGCGAGAAGATTGTGGTCAAGCTCGGCCAGCGCTCCGCCAAGACAACCGTCCGCAACGGCAAATGGAGCGTCCGCTTGGGCGAGCTGTCGGCGGGCGGGCCATACACGCTCACCGTGACTGGCGATAACACACTCACCGTGACGAATGTGCTGGTGGGAGAGGTGTGGATTTGCAGCGGCCAGTCCAACATGGAAATGCAGCTTGGTCCGCGCAATAACCGGAAGCCGATCGAGAATTGGGAGCAGGCTGCCGCCGCGGCTGATTTCCCCCAGCTTCGCATGTATTTCGTTCCCCGGAACAATCCGGCGCAGCCGGTGGAGGATGCGCGGGGCAGATGGGTTGTCTGCACACCGCAGACGGCCAAGGATTTCAGTGCGGTGGGCTTCTTTTTCGCGCGGGCCTTGCAGGCGCATTTGAAAGTGCCGGTCGGGATGATCTTTACCTCGGTCGGCGGCACGCCGTCTGAGGCGTGGACGAGCCGGGAAGCATTGGCAAGCGTTCCCGCCGGTCGTGAAGCCTTTCAAAAGTCGGAGCAGGACGCCCGCGAATTGCCGGAGAAGCTGGCGAAGTTCAAGGCCGACGAACTGCGGTTGCAGGAGAAATACACCAATGACCTCGCCGCCGCGGAGGCCGCAGGCCAGCCCGCTCCGCGCAAACCGTCCGCGCCGGTTTTTGACCTTTCAAAGCAGCCCGCGAACCTGTTCAACGGAATGGTCGCGCCGCTGATTCCGTATGCTGTCCGTGGCGTCATCTGGTATCAAGGCGAAGCCAACGGCGGGCGCGGCCTGCAGTATCGCACGCTGTTCCCGCTGATGATCCGCGACTGGCGCAACCGCTGGCAGCAGGGCGAATTTCCGTTTTGCTTCGTGCAGCTCGCCACCTACATCACCTGCGATCCGATGGTCCGCGAGGCGCAACTGCTCACGCTGGATCGCGTGCGGAACACGGCGATGGTTGTGACCACCGATGTGGGTGACGCCAATGACATTCATCCCACGCGCAAGCAGCCGATGGGCGAGCGGCTCGCGCTGGCCGCGCGGGCGATTGCCTACGGCGAGAAAATCGAATGTTCCGGGCCGCTGTTCAAGTCGGCGAAAATTATGGATGGCCAGGCGGTGCTTCGGTTCACCCATGCCGAAGGATTGAAGGCCAACGGCGGCGCGCTCACGGGCTTTGTCATTGCCGGCGTGGGTAAACAATTCGTTCCCGCCGATGCCGTCATCAAAGGCGAAACGGTGGTGGTGAGCAGCCCGGCGGTTTCCGCGCCCGTGGCGGTGCGCTACAATTGGGCGGGCGTGGCCGAGGGCAATCTTTACAACGCCGCCGATTTGCCCGCGTCACCGTTCCGCACGGATGCCGAGCCGGACAAAAAATGAGCCGCAAAGGCAGTTCAAACTGAATACGAAATGCTGGCAAGTTGCGAATTCACGCACGGTTCAAGGTCAAATTATCTGGCGAATACACGAATGTGGTTTTCGCTGATGACGGTAGTTTTGTTTTTCTTGCCGGCTTTGGCGGTTCAAGGCGGGTGGCTGTTGGTATGGGAGGATGATTTTAATGCGGGCAAACTCGATACCAATAAATGGAGCAGGATTGATCGCGGTCACAGCGACTGGGATCGTCACATGAGTCACGATCCTGTGTGCTGCGATATCCGTGATGGCAAGCTCATTCTGCGCGGCATCGTCAACACCAATTCGGCGGATGCCGCCAAAGTGATCACCGGCGGCATCATGACCAAGGGGAAATATTCCTTCACCTACGGCAAGCTGGAAATTCGCGCCAAACTTGGTCACAGTCAGGGCGCGTGGCCAGCCTTCTGGATGCTGCCCAGCCAGCCGCGCACTCAATATAAACACAATGGCGAAATTGACATCATGGAGCATCTCAATTTCGACAGCAGCATCTACCAGACGGTGCATACGCATTACACGTTTGATCTGGGCATCAAGACCAACCCAGACAGTCATGCCACCGCGCGCTTCAATCCCGATGAGTTCAACGTCTTCAGCCTGGAATGGCATCCCGACAAACTGGTGTTCACCATGAATGGCCGACCAACCTTCACTTATCCCCGCATCCGAACCGACAAGGAAGGGCAATGGCCGTTTGACCAGCCGTATTATCTGCTCATTGACATGCAACTTGGCGGCAACTGGGTGGGCAAGATTGATTACAACCAATTGCCGGTGCAGATGGAAATTGATTGGGTGAAAATTTATCAGGACAAGGCTGCGTCAGATCCGCGAAGGTAGCTTTTCAAACCGTAGATTGAGTCCCCGGCAGCGGGTCGCCCCGCAGCCGATGAAAATCGCAGCCCGGAGAGATTGCAACAATCTTGATTAAGCGGCAGCCGAATTCGATAGCCCGTTTGGACTATAGCAAGGAGGCTGCCGGTTTGATTAAACTTCCGCATTAAATCATGAACCAATTCCTTCGAATCAACAAATACACCTTGGGCGTGGGCGACCGTTTCGCCCATCAGGCGCGCGCGCAGTTGCAAGCGTGCGTCCTGGCGGCGCAACACGGTGTGGAAATCTGTCCCACCTGGAATAAATCCAACCGCGAACACAACATCATTGGCTCTGAACCAGCCAGTGTCCGCGCCGCTGCGGATGCTGCTGTAAAATCGGCGGGTTGGAACAAGCCCTACTATGTGGATGCAGATCACATCGGACTCAAGACCGTGGATCGGTTCGTCAGCGCGTCGGATTTTTTCACAATTGATGTCGCGGATTACATCGGCAAGCCCGCCGCCGCCAACGAGGTGAAGGCATTTGTTGACCGGCATGCTGAATTGTCCGGCAAGGTGCAGATTGCGGGCATTGACCGGCCGTTTGAGATTCCACGCGGTGAAGTAGAGCGGATTGCTGGCAAATATCTTTTCGCCGTGCAGGAGGCGGGCAAGGTCTATCGCCACATCGTCGCGGCAAAAGCCGGCTCGCCGTTCGTCACGGAAATTTCGATGGATGAGACCGACTCGCCGCAAACGCCGCCGGAGTTGTTGGTGATTCTTGCAGCGATCGCCGATGAAAAAATTCCCATCCAAACCATCGCGCCTAAGTTCACGGGGCGGTTCAACAAGGGCGTGGACTACGTCGGCGACGTGGCACAGTTCGAACGCGAGTTTAACGACGACCTCTGCGTCATCGCCCACGCCGTCCGTCGCTACGGGTTGCCGGACACGCTCAAGTTGAGCGTCCACTCCGGCAGCGACAAGTTCTCCATCTATCCGGCCATCCGCCGCGCCTTGATCAAGCACGGCTGCGGCGTGCATATCAAGACAGCGGGAACGACATGGCTGGAGGAAGTCATCGGACTGGCCGAGCACGACGGCGAAGGCTTGATGTTGGCCAAGGAGATTTATGCCGAAGCCCTCGCGCACATTGACGAACTTTGCGCGCCCTACGCCACGGTGATTGACATTGACCGCGCCAAGCTGCCGACGGTTGCGGTGGTAAACGGCTGGACGTCCGAGCAATTCGTCCGCGCCTTGCGCCACAATCAGGCGGATGAGTTGTTCAATCCCAACTTGCGGCAGTTGCTGCACGTTGGTTTCAAGGTGGCGGCCAAGATGGGCGGGCGTTATCTCCACCTGTTGAAAGAATGTGAAGTGTCCGTCTCGCGCAACGTGACGATCAACCTGTTCGAGCGTCATATCAAGCCGCTGTTTCTCAGCCGATGAGGCGATTCGAAACCGGCATTGCTAAATACAACTGCCGGGGTCTTTGCTAAAGGCAGTAGCCCGTTCGGCCTATAGACGAGGTTGAACCACCTGATTAATTTAAACGGATACCTTTTTGAATAACCCGATGAAACACAGTCTCACGCTTACTACTGCGCTTCTGCTGGCGACGATTGCTGCCATGCTCGGGGCGGAAACTGGGTCTTCACAACCCGCCGCCGCCACGCAAATTATTTTCAACGTCCGCGCTTTTGGCGCGGTCGGCGACGGGAGGAATCTCGACAGCTCGGCGATCAACAAGGCGATTGACGCAGCGGCCCAGACCGGCGGCGGCACGGTAATTGTTCCCGCCGGAACGTATTTGAGCGGCTCGATTCGTCTCAAGAGCAACATTCACTTGGAGATCGAGGCCGGCGCGACCATTTTGGGTGCGCCCCAGGACTTGAACGCCTACGACGAAACCGAGCCGTTTCCGGGCATTGCCTATCAGGACGGTGGGCATTGCTATTTCCACAACAGCCTGATCTGGGGCGAGAACCTGACGAATGTCTTCATAACCGGCCACGGCATGATCAATGGCGGTGGCCTGGAGCGCGACCCGAAAATCCTCGACGAGATGTGCGGTTCTAAACATTTTCCAATACCCAACACGAACACCTTTCCGCCCGTCCGCATCGGCAACAAAGCCATCGCGTTGAAGCTCTGCAAAAATGTGGTCATCCGCGACATCACGCTATTCCACGGCGGGCATTTTGCGATTCTTGCCGCCGGCTGCGACAACCTGACGATTGATAATGTGACGCTCGACACCAATCGCGATGGCATGGATTTGGATTGCTGTCGCAACACCGTGGTCTCCAACTGTCGCGTCAATTCGCCGAACGACGACGGTATCTGCCCCAAGAGCACTTACGCGCTCGGTGAATTCCGGTTGACCGAAAATCTCACCATCGTCAACTGCCAGGTCTCCGGATTCGAGGAGGGCACGCTGCTCGATGGCACGATGAAACCAGCCAAAGGCGGCATGGGCCGCATCAAGTTCGGCACGGAGTCCAGCGGCGGATTCCGCAATTGCACCATCGCCAACTGCACCTTCCGCAGTTGCCGCGGTTTTGCACTGGAATCAGTGGACGGCGGTATTTTGGAAAACATCACGGTGAACAATCTGGCGATGACCGATGTTTATGACTACGCCATCTATCTGACCACCGGCAAACGCAACCGCGCGCCCAATGTCACGACCAACAGCCGGATGAGAAATATCTTAATCTCGAATGTCATCGTCGACGGGGTGGACAAAATGAGCGGCATTCAAATCATGGGCTTGCCGGAACAGCCGATTGAAGGCGTGCGGTTGGAAAACATCCGGCTTATCAGCCGCGGCGCTGGCACGGGGAAAGACGCCGCCATCAAGCCAAAGGAACTGGGCGCTGGTTATCCCGAGCCGCGCAAGATTGGCACGCTGCCGGCCTACGGAATTTTTGCGCGCCACGTCAAGGAGTTGGAATTGGCGGACATTCGAATGAATTATCAGGCCAAAGATTTAAGGCCGGCGGCGTGTTTTGAGGATGTTCACAGTTTGGACATTGACAATTTCAAACCGCAAACCTTTGGCGGCGTGGCGGTGGCCCGGTTTGAAAACGTCACCAAAAGAACGGTTCGAAATTCGTTGCTCGACCAATAACTTCCATGGCCATTTGCAACTCTTTGAACCAAGGCTAAATTATTTCTGAATCTCCTAATGTTATGAATATGAAACGGCGGGAATTTCTGCTCAAGACGGCGCAGGCAACTTTGGCCGCACAATTATTGCGGGGACAGGTGCTGGC
>Ga0114951_10001545_pt1 | contig 28081 bp, 21 predicted proteins | sample AM7aDNAmetaG_FD_88677 | JGI IMG/M metagenome (GOLD analysis project Ga0114951, IMG submission 88677) | Freshwater microbial communities from Finland to study Microbial Dark Matter (Phase II) - AM7a DNA metaG | ecosystem: Environmental > Aquatic > Freshwater > Lake | place: Finland: Lake Alinen... | reverse complement strand
TGGCGCAAGGACGGCGAATTCCATCAGATCAATCCCGAGATCATTGCCACGTTGCAGCAGGCGGTGCGTGCCGGGGATTATCAACTGTACAAGAAATATGCCAGGCTGGCCAACGGGGAAGATCGTTCGGCCGCGAATATTCGCGGGTTGATGCGTTTCAGGAAGGGAGCTGCGCCCGTTTCTTTGTCAGAAGTGGAATCTGCCCGCGATATCGTCAGGCGTTTTGCGACGGGGGCCATGAGTTACGGGTCTATTTCCAAGGAAGCGCATGAGACTCTGGGGATCGCCATGAACCGCCTGGGAGGCTTTTCCAATACGGGTGAAGGCGGCGAGGACCCTGCGCGGTTCAGGCCTGAGTCCGGCGGTGACAGCAAACGCAGCCGCATCAAGCAGGTGGCCCAGGGTCGTTTTGGTGTGAATATCGAATATCTGGTCAATGCCGACCAGATGCAGATCAAGATGGCACAGGGAGCCAAGCCCGGGGAGGGCGGCCAGCTTCCGGCGCATAAGGTGACCAAGGAGATCGCCGGCACCCGCGGAACAACGCCCGGCGTTCAGCTTATTTCTCCGCCACCGCATCATGATATTTATTCCATTGAGGATCTTGCCCAGCTGATCCATGATTTGAAGAATGCCAATCCCAGGGCGGATGTCAGCGTCAAGCTGGTTTCCGAGATTGGTGTGGGTACGATCGCCGCGGGTGTTTCCAAGGGTAAATCGGACCATGTGCTTATTTCCGGTTACGAAGGCGGCACAGGTGCTTCTCCGCAGACATCCATCAAGCATGCGGGCCTCCCCATGGAGCTTGGTCTTGCCGAGACCCAGCAGGTTCTTGTCATGAACGACTTGCGCGGGCGCATCCGGGTTCAGACCGACGGGACCCTGAAGACCGGGCGCGATGTGGTCCTCACCGCCATGCTGGGGGCTGATGAATTCGGTTTTTCCACGATCGCGCTTGTCTGCCTTGGGTGTGTCATGCTGCGTAAATGTCATCTGGATGCCTGCTCGGTCGGGATTGCGACACAGGATCCGGCGCTGCGCAAGAATTTCCGCGGCAAACCCGAGTATGTAGTGAACTTTTTCATGTTTGTGGCTGAAGAGGTGCGGGAAATCATGGCCGAGCTGGGCGTCAGGAAATTCGAAGATATGATCGGCCGTGTCGATATGCTCGAACCGGTGGATGTCATTCATCACTGGAAACTTAAAGGCATCGACCTGACCAATATCCTGCACCGGCCGGATGTGCCGGCGCACGTGCCGGTGCGTCATTGCATGAAACAGGATCATGGCCTGGAGAAGGCGCTCGATAATGTGCTCCTGGCTCAATGCCAGGACGCCATCGCGAAGAAAACACCTGTCGCATTGGCTTCGCCGATCAGCAATGTCAACCGCACGGTCGGCACCATGCTGAGCTCTACGATCGCGCGCCAATACGGGATGGCCGGGCTTCCCGAGGGGACCATTCATATCAAGTTCACGGGGTCGGCGGGCCAGAGTTTTGGCGCGTTCCTTTCCCGCGGCGTTTCTTTTGAGCTGGAGGGCGATTCTAACGACTACGTTGGCAAGGGCCTTTCCGGCGGGCGTATTGCGGTGTACCCGTCGAAGCAGTCCGCGCTGGTGGCTGAGGACAATATCCTTGTGGGCAATGTTGTCCTGTACGGCGGTATTTGCGGAGAGGCTTATTTTCGCGGTGTGGCCGGCGAGCGTTTCGCGGTCCGTAATTCCGGCGTGACAGCGGTTGTGGAGGGGGTTGGCGACCATGGCTGTGAATATATGACCGGCGGGCGCGTAGTTGTGATCGGCCCCACCGGAAGGAATTTTGCGGCGGGAATGTCGGGCGGGATTGCGTATGTATGGGACAAGGACGCGACGTTCGCGCGGCACTGCAACATGGGGATGGTGGAACTTTTTCCGGTCAAGGAAGCCAAGGATGCAGCGGAGCTCCGGACCGTGATCGAGGCACATCTTAAATATACTCAGAGTGCTGTGGCCCGCAAGATCCTTGAACACTGGGATGTCGAACTTCCCCGGTTCGTCAAGGTTTATCCGAGGGATTACCGGCGTGTTATTGAAGAAGCTCAATCCGGATTGAATGCCAACGTCTGAAAAGGTCGGGAACATATGGGTGAGGTCAAAGGTTTTTTAAAGTATAACCGTGAAGAATATACCAAGCAGTCCGTTGAGGCGCGCCTGGCCCACTGGGATGAGTTTACCGAGCTTCCGGCGGAAAAAGACATGCAGAAACAGGGGGCTCGCTGCATGGACTGCGGGATTCCTTTTTGCCAGTGGGGGTGCCCTGTCGGCAATATTATTCCATCCTGGAACGATTTGGTTTTCAAGGGGCAGTGGAAGGATGCGCTGGAGCGCTTGCATAAGACGAATAATTTTCCTGAATTCACCGGGCGTGTGTGTCCCGCTCCCTGCGAAAATTCATGCACCCTGTCGATCAACGCGCCGGCTGTCACCATCAAGAATATTGAGCTGGCGATCATCGAGCGTGCTTATGCCGATGGGGCGCTCAAGGCCGAGCCGCCCAAGAGCCGTCTGGGGCTCAAGGTTGCGGTCGTCGGGTCCGGCCCGTCCGGGCTGGCGTGTGCCGATCAGTTGAACAAAAAAGGGTATAAGGTTACCGTTTACGAGAAGAATGAATATGTGGGCGGCATCCTGACGCTGGGGATTCCTAATTATAAACTTGAAAAAGGGGTTGTTTCCCGGCGTGTCCAGCGGATGGAACATGAAGGTGTCGTGTTCAAGACCGATGCCCATGTGGGTGTCAACGTCGATCCTGGGGAATTGAAAAAACAGCATGATGCCGTTGTCTTGTGCGGCGGCGCTGAACAGCCGCGGGATATCCAGGTGCCTGGCCGCGAACTGAAGGGGATCTATTTCGCGATGGATTATCTGACCCAGCAGACCCGGCGGATCCTTGGCGGGAGGGTTGATCCCAGGGCCGAGATCAGCGCCAAGGGCAAGCGCGTGGTGGTCCTGGGTGGTGGTGACACGGGCGCCGATTGCGTGGGTACGGCCAATCGTCAGGGTGCGCTGTGGGTCAAGCAGTTTGAGCTTATGCCCAAACCGCCCCTCGAGCGCGCCGCCGACAACCCGTGGCCTCATTGGGCGTTTATTTATCGCACCGCCACCTCGCATGAGGAGGGGTGTGAGCGTGATTACGGGATTGCCACACAGCGGTTTACAGGCGAAGGCGGGCAGCTGAAGACACTGCATGCGGTGCGCCTGGACTGGTCCGAAAAAGATCCGGCCACAGGCCGTCCCCGGATGAAGGAGATTTCCGGTTCAGGGTTCGAGGTTGAGTGCGATCTGGTATTTCTGGCCTTGGGTTTTCTGGGGCCCGTAAAGGCCGGGCTGCTTGAAAAATTCGGTGTTGAACTGGATGCCCGCGGGAATGTGAAGGCTGATACCAACAAGATGACAACCTTGCCTGGTGTTTTTACGGCGGGTGATATGACCCGCGGCCAGTCTCTGGTCGTGTGGGCGATTCATGAAGGCCGTGCGGCTGCGGAAGGCGTGCATGCCTGGCTGGCACAGTCTAACAAGCAGGAGAGATAATGAAAAAAATTCTTGGGATGACGGGGTTGCTGTTGGTCGCCGGAGGCGTTTTTCTGTTGGCGGGGTGTGCGAAGCACGAGGCTCCGGCATCTTCCGTGGCGGAACAGGCGCGCCAGGAGCTGCGCGATGGCGTTGTGTTCCTCAAACAGGGGGATGCGGTCAAGGCGGTCCAGAGTTTTGCGGCGGCCATTAAGACATCGCCGGATTATTTTGAAGCGTATTACATGCTGGCGGAAACGTTTATTCATTTGAAACAGTTTGACCAGGCACAGGCTGTTCTGACCGCCGCCACCGGTCGTTTTCCCGAAAATCCGGTGGCCTATTATCTGCTGGGGATCGCTCATGAGGGGGCTGGGGAGCTAATGCCCGCGATTGTTTCAGCCCGTAAAAGTGTCGATCTTTTCCAGGCCAAGAAAGATGACGAGGGTGTCAAGCGTGCCATGGTTCTTTTGGGGGCCCTGGTCCAGCTGGCCAAGAAGGATTCCGAATCCAAGATGGTTGAAGATGCGGCCCAGGGTGCGGCCAAGGCGGTCGTTACCGCCACGCCCTAAGGCGCCGGCGTCAGGCCCATGCCCGCGGCATTGATTCTGATTTCCGCGTTGTTATATTATTTTTCGTTTCCGAATTTTGTTTTTGTAAAGGGCGCACCTTTTCTGGCATGGGGGTGCGCCCTTCCTTTTTTTTATGTCCTCGAGGGAAGGTTTGCGGGGCAACGGCTGTGGGCCGGGTTGGCCTGGGGCCTTTTGGCCAACGGTATGCTCGTGTCCTGGCTTTTTCCTTTGAGTCCTGGCGGATGGTTTCTTTTTGTGGTTGTGCTGGCTGTCCAGCCGGTTATTGTTGCGTTATTTTATCCATCCGCAGCCCTGCATCCGGTTTTAAGATTTTTACTTATTCCTTCGGTCTGGGCCGCTTCGGAATGGGTCCGTGCCTGGCTCCTGGGAGGTTTTGTCTGGGGGCTTGGATATTCCCAGGCTGGTATCGCCGTTATGATCCAGCCTGCGGCATTCGGCGGTGTTTATGCCGTGACGTGGGTCATCGTGGCGGCTAATGCGGCGTTTTATATCGGCATGGGATCTTCTGGACGTTGTCGTTGCCGGCTTTGGCGCGGCGTTGTGCCAGGGGTAGTGTTGTGTATTGCCGGCGTGGCGGCGGGCGTCATGCCTAGGATCCCCTCTGTCATGACGCCAGGGTGCAGGCGTGTCGCGGCGGTCCAGCCGGATATCGGCTACAGCGAAAAGACGCGTGAAGATCTTTATGATGTTCATGCGGCGCGGCATCTGGCGCTTACGCGTCAGGTTGTCACTGCTGCGGGATTGGGTGCCGGTGATCTGGTGGTGTGGCCCGAGACGGCGTTCCCGGACGATATCCGCACGGATCTGCAATGGCGTCCGCAGCTGGAACGCACGGCCAGGGAGCTTGGGGTTAATTTATTGATTGGTTCTGCGCTGTTGCGCCAGGGGAAGGATTTCAACAGCGCCATTTTGTTGTTTTCCGACGGTGGGTGGGGGAGTGTTTATGACAAAGTACATCTGGTTCCTTTGTGTGAATCTACGCCCGCGGCTTTGGAGGGGATGTCTCATCTGTTGCGGGTGGGGCGGTATCATTTCTCACCGGGGAGCCGTCCGGGGTTGATGCGGCTGCCCGGAGGGGTTTTCCTGGGCGTGGCGATTTGTTCGGAGGAGTTTTATCCGGACATGTTCCGCCGGATGTCGCAGGAAGGGGCTTCGTTTGCGGTCGTCATGCTTAATGACGGCTGGTTTATCCGCCGGGAAGCGTTGCTGCTGCACGCCTTGGCAGCTCCCTTGCGTGCCGTCGAATCGGGATTACCCCTGGTACGTGCCGCCAATACGGGCAGAACATGCGCTTTTGATGGACTGGGTCGTCCGCTGGGGCTCCCGCTTGAGTTGCAGCAGCCCGGTGCCGCGGCCTACGCTCTTCCCTTGGGCGCCGGGATAACTTTCTATGCGCGATGGGGTGATGTTTTTGCCATGGGGTGTGTTTTGTTTGTTATAATATTTTTCATGTTTACGCATTGTCAGTCCATTAGACCGGGAGAACGGCATGTTGTTTCGTAAGATCACGCCCGTCATCGGCCTGGGGGCAGCCGGCCTTTTTTTCTTCATGGCAGCGGATGTTTTTGCCGCGGCGAATCTTCAGCGCCGGATCCAGCAGCAAAAACTGCAGCAACAAATGATCCAGCAGCAGTATCAGCAGGCGATCATGCAGCGTCAGGCCCAGGAAGCGGCCGCATATCAGCAGGCCGCGGCCCAGCGTCAGGCCATGCTGCAGCAGGCCGCATATCAAAAAGCAGCCATGGAATATGCGGCCTATAAACAGGCGATGCAGACAGCCGTGGCCAAGCGTACTGCCGAGCTTCAGGTCGTGGGCCAGGTCAAGCAGGCTGTCGCTCAGCGTCAGGCCCAGCAGGCCGCTGTGTATCAGGCGGCGATGGCCAAGAGGGAAGTTGTCCAGGAGCATGTACAGTCAGAAGTGAACGCGCAGGTGCGTGCGTATGCGCAGTATCTGGCGGCGCGCAAAGCCGCGCTGACACGCCAGACGTTGACAGTTCAGCAGGCGGTGGCTGGCAGGGCCGTGGCGCAGCAAGCGGCGGCCCAGCAGGCCCTGATGCAGGGGGCGGCGGCCGGAAAAGCCAGGGCCGCGGGTGTTGCCGCGATCGGGCAGAAGCTCGCCGCCGATGTGATGGCGGCGAAGGCCTTGCCGGAGCCTTCCGGGACAGTCCTTCCCGCGGATGAAACGGTTGTCGGCATCCAGGACCTGTGGAATGCCCTGGATCGATCAAGTGAGGCCTGGACTCAGATCGTGGATCGCGAGGTCAAGCTGTTGACCGTCTCCGAGTACATCGACCGTTTTCGAAAAATAAATGTTCGTATCGCCAAGACGCCCGCGCATTACGTCGGGCTCATCGATGCCCTTGCGGGGCAGATGACAGGTTTTTTATCGGCGCCATTCATGAACGTCTTAAGTTATGCCGCTATCGTCGAATATGATTTTGATAATGGCACCAGCAAAGACGAATTGGCGAAGAATATTCTGGGAGAGGAAAAATTCCTGGCGAACCGTAAAAGGGTCCTGGGGCCATAGGCCTTTCATCGAAGGCAGGCTTTCCCATTGACAAAGAAGCAACGGGTGATATATTAGTTCAGATTTTGGGCCGACCAAAATACCATCTCATCCGTAACAGCAGCTGTTAATGAAAGACGCAGTTCTCTACCTCGAAGATGGCACGATCTTCCGTGGAACGTCTCTGAACACGCATGGCGAAACCGCGGGGGAGGTCGTTTTTAACACCGCGCTTTCCGGCTATCAGGAGGTCCTCACGGATCCTTCCTATGCCGGGCAGATCGTGGTGATGACCTATCCGCTGATCGGCAATTACGGCGTGAACACCGAAGACGTTGAATCTTCCGGAATTCATGTGCAGGGCTTTGTGGTCAAGGAGTTCTGCCGCACCCATTCCAATCACCGCGCGAGCGGAAGTCTTATCCAGTATCTCGATGACAACAAGATCATAGGCATTGAGGGCGTTGATACGCGGGCCCTGACGCGCCATTTGCGCCTTTCCGGGGCGATGAAAGGCCTTATTGCCACCGATGAATTTGATCCGGCGCGGTTGAAGGCCAGGCTGTCCCAGACCGCGTCCATGGACGGCGCCGACTGGGTCCAACACGTGGCCGTCAAAAAGCCTTATGTCTGGAAATGCAACGGCGACAAAAAGTACAGCATTGTCGCGATGGATTGCGGCATCAAGCGGAATATCCTGCGGATCTTCGCGGACATGGGCTGTGAGGTGCATGTTGTGCCGCCGACCATGACCGCGTCGGAGATCCTGGCGCTTAATCCGGACGGGCTTTTTCTTTCCAACGGACCGGGGGATCCCGCCGCTGTCACCTATGTCATTGAAACGGTCAGAAACCTGGTCGGAAAACTTCCCATATTCGGGATCTGTCTGGGGAACCAGATGATTGGCCTGGCACTTGGCGGGCGCACGTATAAACTCAAGTTCGGACATCATGGCAGTAATCATCCGGTGAAGGACCTGGAGAGTGGCCGTATCAGCATCACGGCGCAGAACCACGGTTTTTGCGTCGACCTGAAGAGCCTTAATCCGCAAGATGTCGAGGCCATTCACATTAATCTCAATGACAAAACGGTGGAGGGTCTCCGCCATAAGAAATTCCCGCTCTTTTCGGTGCAATATCATCCCGAGGGGGCGCCCGGCCCGCATGACGCGCAGTATTTGTTCGGCCTTTTTACCGACATGATGGATAAACATAAGAAATAATATGGGGAGTGCGCCCGCTGTGAAGGCGTGGCGTGCCCGTGAGAAATATGCCCAAGCGCACCGACATCAAGAAAATCCTTCTTATTGGTTCAGGTCCCATCGTCATCGGCCAGGCCTGCGAATTTGACTATTCCGGCACCCAGGCCTGCAAGGCCCTGCGTGAGGAAGGTTATGAGATCATTCTGGTCAATTCAAATCCTGCCACGATCATGACCGATCCTGAGACCGCGGATAAAACTTACATCGAGCCTTTGAATGTCGAATTCCTGGAACAGATCATCGTTAAGGAGCGGCCGGATGCTATTCTGCCGACCCTCGGCGGGCAGACAGGGTTGAATCTTGCCGTGGAGCTTTGGGAAAAAGGTATTTTGGCCAAGTACAAGGTGGAAATGCTGGGCGCCAACTACGAGGTCATCAAGAAGGCGGAGGACCGCAAGCAGTTTAAAATGGCTTGCCTGCGGGTAGGGCTGGACCTTCCCAAGAGCGCTTTTGCCTATACGATGGAAGAGGCTGTCAGCGCCGCGGGGGAGATTGGCTTTCCCTGCATTATCCGTTCAAGTTTTACCCTGGGCGGGACCGGCGGTTCGATTGTGTATAGCCGCGAAGAATTTGAAGCCAAGGCGAAGCTGGGTATTGAAAGCAGCATGATCAGCGAGATCCTGGTGGAGGAGTCCATCGAGGGATGGAAAGAATACGAGCTTGAGGTCATGCGGGACAAAAAAGACAATGTGGTTATTGTCTGTTCGATCGAAAACCTGGATGCCATGGGTGTTCATACCGGGGATTCGATCACGGTCGCGCCGGCCCAGACCCTCACGGACCGCGAGTACCAGGAGATGCGTGATCAGGCGCTCACCCTGATCCGCGAGATCGGCGTGGAGACTGGCGGGTCCAACATCCAGTTTGCCGTGCATCCTAAGACCGGGCGTATCGTGGTGATCGAGATGAATCCGCGCGTGTCGCGTTCCTCCGCGCTCGCGTCCAAGGCTACGGGCTTTCCTATTGCCAAATTTGCGGCCAAGCTGGCCGTGGGTTATACGCTTGATGAGATCCAGAACGATATCACGCGCGAGACCCCTGCTTCCTTTGAGCCGTCCATTGATTATTGTGTTGTCAAGATCCCCCGTTTCACTTTCGAGAAATTCCCGGAAGCGAAGGATGTTCTGGGTGTGCAGATGAAGTCTGTGGGTGAAACCATGGCCATCGGGCGCACCTTCAAGGAGGCCCTTCAAAAGGGGCTGCGGGGGCTTGAGATCCATCATATCGGTTTTGACAACAAGATGGACTACCGTTTCGTTGACGACGAGAAGATGATGAAGCGCCTGCGCGAGCCCAATGCGTCTCGTATTTTTTACATGAAGTATGCCCTTCAGAAGGGGCTGGGTGTGGACCGGGTGGTGGATGTTACGGGCGTCGACAAGTGGTTCGTTGCCCAGATGCTGCAGCTGGTGGATTTTGAACGTGAGATCATGGCGGAATTTGCCAAAGACCGGGCCCTGTCGGCACGCACGGTGCGCAAGGCCAAGGAATGGGGGTTTTCCGACGCTCAGCTGGCGGAGATCATGGGGACGAGCGAGGCCGCGGTACGGCAAATGCGCAAGGATATGGGCATTGTGGCCACCTTCAAGGTGGTGGATACCTGCGCGGCCGAATTCGAGGCGTATACGCCATACTTTTATTCGACATACGAGACCGAGGACGAAGCGATCCTGCAGAACGCAAAGCTTTCCAGGGCGGCCAAGGGGCCGCGCCGCAAGATGATGATCCTGGGCGGCGGGCCCAACCGCATCGGCCAGGGCATCGAATTCGATTACTGCTGCTGCCATGCGGCGTTTGCGCTGAAGGAGAGAGGCTTTGAGACCATCATGGTCAATTCCAATCCTGAGACCGTGTCAACCGATTATGACACCTCCGACCGCCTTTATTTTGAGCCGCTCACGTTTGAAGATGTCATGAACATCATGGATGTGGAAAAACCCGACGGCGTTATTGTCCAGTTCGGGGGCCAGACGCCGTTGAATCTGGCGCGCAGGCTCCAGCAGGCCGGCGTCCCCATTATCGGCACCAGCGTTGACTCCATCGATGTGGCCGAGAACCGCGAGCGTTTTTCAGAACTTTTGAACCGCCTGAAGATATCCCAGCCGTCCAACGCGATCGCCTCGTGTGTCGATGAGGCCATTGCCGCGGCGTCGCGCGTGGGATATCCGGTCCTGGTTCGCCCGTCTTATGTCCTGGGCGGGCGCGCGATGCGTATTGTTTTTGATGAAGAGACGCTGTTGACCTTTATTGATGAGGTGGCGGATGTTTCGCGCGGGCATCCCATCCTTATTGATAAATTCATCGAAGACGCCATGGAAGTTGACGTTGATGCGATCTGTGACGGCACAGAGGTGTTCGTGGCCGGTATCATGGAGCATATTGAGAACGCGGGCATTCATTCCGGCGATTCGGCCTGCGTCCTCCCTCCGCACACTCTTAGCGAGGAGATCCTTGGCGAGATCAAGGACAGCACCCGGCGCATCGCGCTGGCGCTCAAGGTTGTGGGGCTGCTTAATATCCAGTTTGCGGTTAAGGGTGAAAAGGTATTCGTTCTGGAAGTGAATCCGCGGGCGTCACGCACGGTGCCGTTTGTGTCCAAGGCTATCGGCGTGCCTTTGGCCAAGATGGCTGCCCGGATCATGGCCGGCGAAATGCTCAGTGATTTTCCGGCGCTTCCCGATATTGAACACCTTAAGCAGGTTTCCGTCAAGGAATGCGTTCTTCCGTTCTCGCGTTTTTCGGGGGTTGACATCATTCTCGGCCCAGAGATGAAATCCACGGGTGAGGTCATGGGGATGGCACCTACCTTTGGCGCGGCTTTTGCCAAGAGCCAGATCGCGGCCAATCAGGCCCTGCCGAAAAAAGGTTCCGTCTTTATCAGTGTCAATGAAAACGACAAACGTCACATTGCTTTTATGGCCAAAAGGTTGCATGATCTTGGTTTCAAGATTTATGCGACCAAGGGGACGGCCAAGGTGCTGCGTTCCAGCGGTGTGGCCGCGCTTATTTTGGACAAGACCGGCGAAGGCGAGCGCAATATATTGACTTTGCTTGAGAAAAGTGAGATAAATCTTATCATCAATACGCCTTCGGGCAAGAAGAGTCAGTCGGACATGCGCCGTATCCGTTCCATGGCCATCCGGCATGCGATTCCCTGCATCACAACGCTTCAGGGCGCCTGGGCTGCGGTCCATGGGATTGAGGCAAGTCTTAAAGAAGGCTTTACCGTTGAATCGCTGCAGGCGTATTACAGCCGCAGTTAACCCCGGATTCTTCTCGGACCCCCCGGACCCCGTGCTCTCGGCCGGGACATAAGAAGGCAGTCGTTTATGTGCGGTATCATTGGCATCTCTGATCATTCCGAGGCTTCCAAGATCGCGTATCTGGGGCTGTATGCCCTTCAGCACAGGGGTGAGGAAGCGGCCGGCATCGCCACCTACGACGGTAGCGTTCATATCATTAAAGACCGCGGGCTTGTGTTTGATGTCTTTGACGAATCTGCTATCAATTCCCTTAAAGGCCGGGTCGCCATTGCCCACACCCGTTATTCCACCACAGGTTCAAGCAATATCAAGAATTGCCAGCCGTTTCTTGTTACCCACCGCAACCGTCCCATTGCCGTCGCGCATAACGGGAATCTGACCAATACAGAAGAGCTTTACCGCAAACTTGAGGATGGCGGGTCTATTTTTCAGACGTCCATGGATTCCGAGATTCTTGTCCATCTTCTTGTCAAGACGCCTAATGGCGATTACAAAAAATGGTTTGTTGATGTCCTGGCACAGCTCAAGGGGTCGTTCTCGCTTGTATTTATGGTCGAAGATACGATTGTGGGCGCCCGCGACTTGCAGGGGTTTCGTCCGCTCGTGCTCGGGAAGCTGGGGGATGGTTATATCCTGGCCAGCGAGACCTGCGCGCTTGACCTGACCAAGGCGGAGTTTATCCGTGAGATCGAGCCGGGTGAGGTTGTTATTATCAAGGGCAGCAAGCTTGAGTCTGTGTACCTGCCGGGTCACGCCAAGGCGAAAAAGGCCCAGTGTGTTTTTGAGAATGTTTATTTTGCCCGTCCGGACAGCCATATTTTTGATGACAACGTGTATCTGGTCAGGAAGCGCCTGGGCGCCCAGCTTGCCAAAGAGGCGCCGGCTCCGGGTGTGGACTTTGTCATGCCCATCCCGGATTCGGGGGTTTCTGCCGCGCTGGGCTATGCCGAGCAGTTGAAGCTTCCCTATGAAGTCGGGATGATCCGTAACCACTATATCGGGCGCACATTCATTCAGCCGTCGCAGTTCCTGCGGGATTTTCGTGTTCGCGTGAAGCTTAATCCCATCCATGATGTCATCAAGGGCAAGAAGGTGCTTGTGGTCGAGGATTCGATTGTGCGCGGCACAACAAGCCGCAGCCGTGTGCGGGAGATCCGCAATGCCGGAGCCAAAGAGATCCATATGCGCATCACTTGTCCGCCGATTGTTTCCCCCTGTTTCTACGGCATTGATTTTCCGTCGACAGAAGAGCTTGTGGCCCATGGCAAGACAATCCAGGAGATCGCGGATTTTATCGAGGTGGATTCCCTGCAGTATCTCAGCCTGGAAGGGATGTTGTCGGTCATGAAAGACGGCGGCGCGTTCTGCCATGCCTGTTATACGGGGAAATATCCGGCGGGTATTCCCCAAAACAAAAGTAAATATTTGTTGGAAGGGAAGCTGGCCTGAACTACAATTGTTCTTGCGCTTGGGGTACGGCGCTTCTTCCTGCCAGCGGTAAAGGTTTACTATGAGCAAATATATTTTTGTCACGGGTGGTGTGGTTTCCAGTCTAGGCAAAGGTATCGCCTCCGCCTCGATTGGAAAGCTCCTGGAATCCCGGGGGCTCAAGGTTTCCATCCTCAAATGCGATCCCTATCTTAACGTTGATCCCGGCACCATGAACCCCTATCAGCACGGGGAAGTGTATGTGACCGACGATGGCGCGGAGACGGACCTTGATCTGGGCCATTATGAACGTTTTACCAACGGCCATTTTTCGAAGAACAATAATATTACCGCAGGCAAGATCTATTATTCGGTTATTACCAAGGAGCGCCGCGGCGATTATCTTGGCAAGACGGTCCAGATCATCCCGCACATCACCGATGAGATCAAGGCGTCGATCAAGAAGGTGTCCCGGGAGCAGGAAGTCGATGTGGTGATCGTCGAGATCGGCGGAACGGTGGGCGATATCGAAAGCCTTCCTTTCCTTGAGGCGATCCGTCAGCTGCGCTGGGAGCTTGGGGAGCATTACGCCCTTAATATCCATGTGACATTGTTGCCGTACATTAAATCTTGCGGTGAACAGAAAACCAAGCCGACCCAGCATTCGGTCGGCCGTTTGCGCGAGATCGGTATTCAGCCGGACATCCTGCTTTGCCGCACCGAACGCCCCATCTCCCATGATCAGCGGGAAAAGATAGCCCTGTTTTGCAACGTGGATGTCGAGGGCGTCATTGAAGCCCTGGATGTGAAAAGTATTTATGAGTGCCCTTCTGCGTTCAAGGCCCAGGGGCTTGATGTGCTCATCACCAAGCGCCTTAACCTGAAGACGCCTGAACATGACCTGAAGGAGTGGGAGAATTACGTTGTCAAACGCCTGAAGCATCCCAAATACGAAGTGAATATCGCGGTGGCGGGGAAATATATCCAGCTGGCGGACGCGTATAAATCCATTTATGAATCGCTCATCCATGGCGGCGTGGCTGCTGATGCGCGGGTGAATATCATCAAGATCGATTCCGAGGAGCTGGAAAAAGGAAAAGTCGACAAGTTTTTCAAGTCGGTGCAGGGCATCCTTATCCCCGGAGGGTTCGGCCCGCGCGGCATTGAAGGCAAGATCAGGGCCATCAAGTTCGCCCGTGAAAAGAACATCCCCGTTGTCGGTATTTGCCTGGGCATGCAGCTGGCGACCGTGGAATTCGCACGGCATGTGTGCGGGCTGAAGACAGCCAATTCCACGGAGTTCGATAAAAATACCAAAGATCCTGTCATCAGCCTTCTGGCGGAACAGCATCAGGTCACCAATATGGGGGCTACGATGCGGCTGGGGGCGTATCCTTGCAAGCTGGCCAGGGACACAAAATCTTTTGCGGCCTACAAGAAGGAAGATGTTTCCGAACGCCATCGTCATCGTTACGAGTTTAATAATGTATACCGCGAAGGGTTGTCGGCCAAAGGCCTTGTGGTCGCCGGGATGAACGTTGAACGGGACCTGGTCGAAATAGTTGAAGTGAAGGGGCACCGCTGGTTTGTGGGGTGTCAGTTCCATCCGGAGTTCCAGTCCAAGCCGGACAAGCCGCATCCGTTGTTCCGTGATTTTGTGGCGGCTGCCTTAACTGTTTAGCGGCCGTGTCCGGGCGGACAGCCCAGGATGATCTTCTTGACACCGGGGTGAAACGTGGTATTATTTCGTTCACAAATTTGATGGTTCCCTCATGCTTTGGACCATGATTTGCGCGGGTGGTGAAATTGGTAGACACTTACGTTTGAGGGGCGTATGGGGTAACCCGTGTGGGTTCAAGTCCCACCCCGCGCACCATTGATGACCACCAGAAAGAACCTGCTTTCCGTAAGGAGAGCGGGTTTTTTCTTTACCAGGAGGTTGTATGGCCATAGAAGTTAGCGCCAGTATTTTGTCTGCGGATTTTGGCAAGATCGCGCAGGCACTCGATGTGTGCGAGCGTTCGGGTGTGGGCCGGATTCATGTGGATGTGATGGACGGGCATTTTGTCCCCAATATCACCATCGGCCCGGTTGTGGCCGAGGCGGTCTGCCGGTATACGCGCCTGCCTGTGGCGGCGCACCTGATGATTGAACATCCATGGGATTATCTGGACGCGTTCATGGATGCGGGAGTGGATGCTGTTGGCGTGCATGCGGAGTGTTACGGGGAACGCCGGGCCGCTTGCCGGGTGTATGGCCAATATCCCAAGGAAATCGATATGGTCGATGCCGGCAAGCTGACGGCCGATCTGCGCAAGATACGGGCCCGTGGAAAGCAGGCGTGTGTTGCTGTTAATCCCGGGACACCGGTGGAATGCCTGCAAGATATTATGGATGGCATGGACGCGGTCCTGGTGATGTCTGTCCAGCCTGGTTTCTCGGGGCAGAAGTTCATCCCCGGGGCGTTGGCCAAGATCGCATGGCTGCGCCGCAGGGGGTTTAAGGGCGATATCGCTGTGGATGGCGGGGTGAATGCCGCGACAGCTCCCGGGATCATCAGCGCCGGAGCCAATGTCCTTGTGACGGCCAGTTATTTCTTCGGCAGTCCGGATCCTGCAGGTGTGGTGGCCGCGCTTCAACAGATTGATTAAATATGTTATATTATGCGTGTAAGAATTGAAGTGAATACGGGAGGGGTTTATGCCGATCATCAGGCACACACAATTTAAAGCCCAGGCCATGATGGAGTATCTTCTGGTCATGGTGGTTGTTGTTGTGCTTGTTTTGGGTGCTTTTAAAGGAGCGGGAAATGCCATTTTATCCCAGACACATGGTAAGGCGGCGGAGTATTTTGATACAGGGGCCGCGGCGATCATGGGCGGGTATTATGAAAAAGGGGCCTATGTGCCGGTCAACCCTGCGCCTGTCAATGGCGGGTGGTGTGCCTGGACGCGGAATATCAATGGGGCCAAGGTGAGGGAATGTGCTTGCCCGCGCCCTGCTTTTGGCGGGTTGGCTTGCGATGAGGTCCCGGTCCCTGTGGTGCCGCTGCCGCCGCCTGTATCACCCCCTGTGCCGGTGTTCCCGCCTGTGCCACCCACAGCTCCACCAACATGTACGCCCTCGTGTGTTGGCCGATCTTGCGGGAGTGACGGATGCAGCGGCAGTTGCGGCACATGCCCGGCGTCCAATGTCTGTTACGCCGGGGCATGTGTTTGTGTGCCTTCATGTACCGGCAAGGTGTGCGGATCGGATGGTTGCAGCGGCAGTTGCGGGACGTGTGCGTCGGGCGCTTGTTCTTCGGCGGGACAATGTGTGTGTGCCCCGCAGTGTTCTGGCAAGGTGTGCGGGCCGGACGGATGCGGCGGCAGTTGCGGGACGTGCCCTTCTTCCAGCACCTGTTCTTCGTCGGGGCAATGTGTGTGTGTCCCCCAGTGCGCCGGCAAGACATGCGGGCCGGACGGTTGCGGTGGGTCTTGCGGTTCCTATCAGGTGGCCGATGCGGCGTGGTCTGAAGCGCAATTTACGGCGTGTCCGTCATGCGGCTGTCCTGCCGGGGGTGTTGACCCGCTTCATGGTGAAGCGTGCGATACTTCAGATTGCGGCGCGGCCTGCGGCATCACGCCCGCGACATGCAGTGTGTTTACGTTGCAGGGTGGGGGGGCGCCTTGTCCGGCCGGGTGTGCGATGACCAATGTGACACGGACACATACGGGCATCATTCAGCGGGGAAGTTGTAGGTCCGGAACCCCGGGTATTGATGCGTACACGGGATCGTATACATGCCAATGAAGAAACAGGAGCCTTGACCCGTATTTTGGGTTGATCCCGGAATACGGGTTTATATCCGCCGGTCGCGGACATAGTTGCTTTTGTCCTGCGCTTTGGCGAATTTCTTGAGTTCCGCGCCGATCTCTCCGATCTGCGCGACATGGGTGATCTTGGTGAATGCATTCGAGACGATCCCGATTGAAATGGATAAAAGACCGGCTTTGGTGAGGTTGCCCTGCCGGTCTTTGCCCATAATGTAGCCTTCCGCCCGGTCTGTTTCCGTATAAAAATTTGGCATTGAAGCGTCAAAGGTGTCAATGATCTGCTGGCTGATCGTGTCAGCGATCGCATCGTCGCAGACGAAAACAAAATCGTCGCCCCCGATATGGCCTACGAACGTGTTGGGCCCGCCATGGTCCTTGGCGGCCTGGATGATGATTCTTGCTGTAGCCTTGATGACATCGTCACCTTTCTCAAAACCGTACTTGTCGTTGTAAAACTTGAATTTATCAAGATCGCAGTAACCCACGGCAAAGAGGGTGCCGCCCTGGATACGGTTCTGGATTTCGTCCATGATCGACGCATTGCCCGGGAGGCGGGTGAGAGGGTTGGCATCAAGGTTTCTGGTCGTGCGCAGGACGATCATGTTGATACGCGCCAGAAGACTTTCCGGTTCAAAGGGCTTGATGAGGTAGTCGTCCGCACCGGCGTTGATGCCGTGGACCATGTCCTTGGTGTCGCCTTTGCCTGTCAGCATGATGATGGGGATATGTGTCAGCAGGACATCTTTGCGGAGTTCCCGGCAGAAGTCCGGGCCGTTCATGACCGGCATCATGTAATCGGTGATGATGATGTCGGGGTTTCCCGTGCGGGCGTGGAGCAGGCCTTCCTGGCCGTTGGCAGCCTTGATGACCTCGAATTGTTCAGACAAGGTCAGTTCCAGGACGTCGAGGATGTCCTCGTCATCGTCAATGATCAGAATCCTTTGGCGTTTCATACGGCACCTGTTGCTGGGTTTGTTTTATGTTGTTTGTGCTGGAAAGGCAGGGTGAAATGGAACGTCGTCCCCTGACCGACATCGCTGGTGACCCACATGCGTCCGTCATGGGCTTCTACGATGTTCTTGGCCAGGGCGAGCCCGAGTCCTGTACCCTTGACTTTCATGTTGATCTCGTTATCGACCCGGTAGAATTCGTCAAAAACCCGTATCAGGTCTTCTTTCTTAATGCCGATGCCAGTGTCGGCGACATCAAAGACGGCTTCCTGGCGCGCCAGGTTGGGGTGTGCGTTAACGGTGATCGCGCCACCTGAAGGCGTGAATTTGATCGCGTTGCTCACGAGGTTGATGAACACACGGTCCATCTGGGTGGTGTCGTACTCGATGACGGGCATTTCCGATGGAATATTGAGACGCAGTGTGACACCCTTCTCCTTGAGTTGCGGCGTGAGCAGGTCGGCGATGGTGTCCAGCATGGGACGAATGATCTGGGGGGTGGCTTTCATCTCAACGCGGCCGGATTCAATGCGGGAAATATCCAGAAGGTCGTTGATGAGCTTGACCAGGTTGTCCGAGTGGATGTTGATCTTGTGAAGGCGTTCTTTGACAGCGTCAGGGATGGCACCGATCTTGCCGGTCATCAGGAGCGAGGCATAGCCTTTGATGGACGTAAGGGGCGTACGCAGCTCGTGAGATACGGCGGAAATAAACTCCGATTTCTTTTTTGAAATGTCCTCGACATCCTTCAGCGCCTGCGAAAGTTCTTTGGTGCGTTCCGCGACTTTTGTTTCGAGCATCTGGGTCGAGCGGTAGACCTGTTCGAACAGCTGGGAATTCTCCAGGGACTGTGCCAGTTGCCCGGCGAGGATGGTGATCAACTCCTCGTCGCCTTGCGTGACCTCGGGGGCGTTGTAGCGGTTGCCGATAAACAGGATGCCCCCCACGCCGCGCTGGGTCAACAGAGGGGAAAGGATGAAGTGTTCGTTCTCGAAGAGCTGGACGATGCGTGCCTTGGCTTTTTGGGAGGCGTTGAGCGACGAGAAGGTTGTTCCGTTTTTGAGCGCGCCCAGGAACTCGGCGTCGAGGCAGAGTTCCGACTGGATGTGTTCGGCCATGGCCGTATCAAAGCCGATATTGATCCGTGTCCTCAGGGCGGAATTTTCTTCGTAAGTCAGGACAAGGAAGTGGCTAAAACCCAGTTCGGTGGCGATATCCCGGTTGATTTTCTGGAAGATTTCCTGTTCGTCCAGGGTCATGCTGATGGTGCGGGAAAGATTTTGCAGCGTGTTGAGCCCCAGGAGCCGGCGGTCGAGTTCTCCCTGGGCTTTGTTGAGTTCCAGGTCGGTTTTCACGATCAGCTTGGCCTGTTCGTCGAGCTCGTTGAAAGAGTTCATGATCTTGGCCAAAGAGGCCTTGAGTTCTTTGTATTCTTCCGATTTTCCAATAAGAAAATAGGCCAGGACGCTGACAATGAGTACCAAAAGAAGGCTTGAGCCCATGAGAAACGGTGTGATATCAAACTGATTGACGGGATAGGTTATGCCGGGCATGTGTTATCCGATCGCCAGGAGCACAAGGCTCGCATTGAGCAGCTGGGTCGCGTGAACGTTCTTGAGAGATCCCGGCGGAGCAATTTCGCCGAGGGTGTACATTCCAAAGACCGGGACAGAAGCTCCCAGGGTTTCACGGATGATATTCATGGTTTGGGGGCCGGAGTGTCCCATGGCGTTGCGCCGGATAAACGATTCGAGAACTATTACGAATTTGGGTTGTTTTCCAAATAGTTGTTCGCGCAAGTCAAGTGCGGCGTTATACAAGCTCTGGCGGCAGTCATCTTTGTCCGTGACCATAAGGTGCACCGGACTTCCCGTCGGGATATCTCCCTGACATACGATACTCCCGTCTTCCAGGATGTCAATAGGGTTGCGGATCAAATATTCCCTGGGCTGCTGTGTGCCGATGCCCAGTGGATAAAGCAGGCGGATGTCATGGATGCGGCCCTGGTCCAGGGTTGTACCTTCCTTGAGGAAATAATTTTCATACAGGCTTGCCGCCGGCTGATTGTCGATCGTCCGGATAATATGGCCATGGACTTCGGTAAGGATACGGGGTTTTCCCAGGGGTTTCCAGCTCTGGCGCGAGGCAATGGCTGTCACGCTGGCGCCGCCGATGAGAAGGGCGACTGCCGCGTCATCCAGGATTCGGGTCTGGTAGAAGTGCCGGGTGTGTTTGATCTGGGGGCCGTCCATGCCGATGCCCCCGACAATGGGCATGGCGAGGCCGAGGCCGTCACGCAGACCCGCGCACATCAGGGTGCCGTTTTTCCGCAGGCCGTCGTAGAAATAGAGGCAGGCATTGCGGTTGGGCATGGGGTGATCGCTCAACAAGAGCTGGGCCAGGTTATAGCCGGCGTCACGCAAGGGGATCAGGTTGAGTTTGTCGATGCTGGCGGCCCCGAAGTGCCATTCATCGGAGATGATTCCCATGATCCCCACGCCGCGCATTTCGATCTTGTCGGCGAAGATGATCCCGGGGGTCAGCGAACCGATGAGATGGGTGGGCTGCAGGATGCGATGGAGCGTTTCAAGGCCCGCGGCGCTTGTGTAGGCGTCGGTAGCGAAGACGACCGCCACTTCCACGTAAATGGCGTTGAGCTGGTGTTTGACCTGGATCGCCGCCTCTTTGAAGGCGGCGACCGGGTCGCTCAGACGTGAAAAGCCTATGGCGATCTGGGTGGACATGCTGCCATTGTATGGCAGCCGCGTGCCGGTGTCAACGGAGGGTAAGAAATTCGAGCGGGCGGCTGTCTAGCCGATGGCCCGGGGGCCTTCTTCCCCGGTGCGGATGCGGATACACCGTTTTAAATCGGTGACAAAGATTTTGCCATCGCCGATTTTTCCGGTGCGGGCCCCTTTGATGATTGCCGCGACGGTACGTTCTTCGTATTCTTCATTGACCGCGATGTCGACGCGGATTTTTCGCAGGAGGTTTCCTGTTTCCTTGACACCGCGGTAGAACTCGTCAATGCCGAACTGGCGGCCGTGGCCGAGCGCTTCGGAGACTGTGATGAGGTTAACCTCAGCGGCATATAGTTCTTTTTTGACTTCGTCGAGCCGGTGGGGCTGGATGATCGCCGTGATGAGTTTCATGAAATATTCCTTTCGTTATTCCAGCATGGTGTAGGCGCGTTCGTAATGCTGGGTGATGTCCAGCCCCATGATCTCGTCTTCGGGGGAGACCCTTAATCCCACAAGCTTGTTGACGGTCAGGGCGATGAGTGCGGTGGCGCCGGCACAATAGATGGCCGTGAAAGAGGCGGCGAGAATCTGGGTTTTGAGCAGGGCCGCGTTGCCCAGAAGAAGACCGTTGGCACCGGAGGGGTTGACCGCGGTGGTTGCGAAAATCCCTGTGGCGATCATGCCCCAGAATCCGCCAACCCCGTGTACGCCAAAAGCGTCGAGGGAGTCGTCATAACCGAATTTCTGCTTGATTTTACTGACGGCAAAGAAGCTCAAGACGCCAACAACAAACCCGATGATCATGGCGGCCCATGGTTCCACAAAGCCGCAGGCCGGGGTGATGGCCACGAGTCCGGCGACAACCCCTGAGATCGTTCCGAACATGGTGGGTTTGCCTGTCATGAACCACTCCACGGCGGCCCAGCTGACCGCGGCCGCGGCGGCGGCGAGATTGGTGGTCACAAAGGCATTGGCTGCGACTCCGTTAGCCGCAAGGGCTGAGCCCGCATTGAAGCCGAGCCATCCGAACCATAATAATCCGCCGCCCAGGACAACAAAAGGAAGGTTGTGCAGGGTGGGGCGGGTGAGCCCGATACGTTTGCCAAGGATGATCGCGCTGACAAGTCCCGCGACGCCGCAGTTGATCTCAACGACACAACCGCCGGCGAAGTCGAGGACGCCCATGCCGCGCAGCCAGCCGTCAGCCCCCCAGACCATGTGGCAGATAGGGATATAAACAAGGGTAAGCCACAGGAGCGCGAAGATCAGAAAAGCCGAGAATTTAATACGTTCGACCAGCGATCCAATGATGACCGCAGGGGTGATGACCGCGAACATGGCTTCAAAGATCATGAACGCGCTGTGCGGGATGGTGGGCGCGTAGGCCGGTTCAGGCGCTGCGCCGACACCTTTCAGCCAGGCCCACTCCAGGCCGCCGATAAATCCGTTGCCGCGGCCAAAGGCGAGTGAATAGCCGTAGATGGCCCAGGCCAGAAGAATGATGCCCAGGCACGCGAAGCATTTCATGAGGATAGCCAGGATGTTCTTGCGGCGCACCATGCCGCCATAAAAAAAGGCCAGGGCCGGTGTCATGAGCATCACAAGTCCTGCCGATATAAGGACCCAGGCCGTGTCTCCAGCGTTGATCCCGAGCGTTTGGTTCATGGTCGTTCTCCTTGCATTGATGAGCATCCCAAGGCAATTTTTTATCAAACAAAAAGCCCGGCTCACCCATCAAGATAGGGGGGAACCGGGCGTCATTGCCCGTGGATCTGTTGCGCCATTGCGTTCCGTCTGACAACACTGCCGGCACGGAATTTCGAAATCATACCTGCGGGTGGAATAAATGTCAAGGGTTCGTTAGTGCTGATACGCGGGTGGGTTGAAAAAAGGTTTTTGCAAAAAAAAAATTCTATGATATATTCTAGACCTCTTTTGGCCCCATCGTCTAGCCTGGTCAGGACGGCTGGTTCTCAGCCAGCAAACACCGGTTCAAATCCGGTTGGGGCTACCAATTGAGACTCACGGGACATTTGACCCTGCAACTGCTTGAAAATATAAGCGGTTACGGTGGTTCCAAATGTCCCGTTGTCGTTATAGGTAATCCGGTCGGGAAAGATCAGAGTTTGAAATCGTTGCTTTAGGTTGATATCAGCGACGGACCATAGATGCGCGATGTTCATCAGGAAGAATTTGCAGTAATTCAGGCAGGCTTCCGTGTTATTGAGTTCGATCGTTGTTTCGTTCAGTTCCACTTTCTTGGCGAGGATCTCGGCCTTCAGTTTATCGGACTTGCGCTTATAGGTTTCATCGTCAAATGTTCCCTTCATTGCGAGTTCTTCAGCCCTCTCCAATTGATCGTTCAAATCTTTCAATTCCTTCTCGATCCGGTATTCTTCCTTGATCTCCTCGGACTGCACTTTCTTAAGCGCGTCAATGACGATGGCGTTAAAGAGGTCGATCACATCCTCGCGCGGTTCCAAGGTTTTTAGCAGTTCGAAAAACTTTTCTTCGAGGACGTCTTTCTTGATGCCAAATGAACAACCTTTGACCCGGCAATGGTAATAGCCGTAACGCTGTTTCTTTCGCCCGGTGGACCAGCCAGCCGTCAACTTCTCCCCGCACTTGGGACAACGAACAAAACGTCGGAGAGGGAAATCCGGATGGTTGAGGACCTTGGGCACAATCGATGGCCGCTTGCCGGTGATGATTTCTTGGGCCTTGAAGAAAACCTCTCGGCTGATGATGGGCTTATGGATCGCCTCGATGTATTCCGGGAACCATTCACATTTGATAAGGGCGGTATAAAGAGGATTGGTCAGTAGGCGGTTGATAAAACCCTTGTTGGCTTTTTTATATCCCAATTGCCGGACCCTCTCCACAATATCGGTCTGCTTGTAGAGTCCGGTGATGAATTTCTCAAAAGCGTCGATGACATACCGACTGTCCTCGGCCGGGATGATGAGGGGTTTGTTACGATCATCCCGGGAGCCCTTGTATCCGAAAGGCGCACGCCAGCACCAGCGGCCCTGCTGGAGGGCTTGCTTCATGCCATTGGTGGTTCGTTCACTTTTGACATCGTTCTCGAATTGCGCAAAGGTGCCGATGATATTGCGCATGAGATTTCCGACGGCATTCTCTTCGTTATTCTCGGTGGCAGACAGGAGCCGAATGCCGAGGGAACTAAAGTTTTTTACAAGTTCAGTCTGGTCGGAGAGGTTACGCGCAAGCCGGTCGTATTTCCAAATGATGAGGGCGGAAAGCTTCTTTTTGTTCTGAACGCAATACTGGATGAGGTTCTTGAGCTGGGTACGATCTTGGGTCTTGGCGCTCTCGCCGCGTTCAACGAAGACTTTAACAACATCAAGGCCTTGATTGAGGGCGAATTGACGGCAGTCTTTTTCTTGGCCTTCGAGGCTATAGCCTTTCTCGGCCTGTTCTTTGGTTGAAACTCGGCAGTAGATGGTCGCCTGCATGGTTCATGGGGCTCTTTCCGGCCTTTTTGGTTTTAATGTATTCCTTGATGAAGAGATCGGCCATCTGGTAGAGGCTGTCGCGTAGCTGTTCGACCTGTTCATCCGTAAGAACATCTTCGCGAGCGGAGCGAGGATGTTCTGAAGTGCCGGCCCCAGTCAGGCCGGCTGTAAAATCCCCCTTGCGGAGGTATTGTTTGCATTCTTGGATCGAGAGCATGGAAATCCGTAAGCGCAAGGTGCGCCGGTTTCCGTCAGCTCAGGATCTTTCTGCCGCTTCGGGGAGGTTTCTAACTATATGTCAACGCGACTCAGGATTTTTCTGTCGTCTTGTTGAACTTAACTGGGCTTTTGCGGGAGATGCGAATCACCTCACCGTCAGCCAAGTCAATTGAAACGCTTTGATACTGCTTTTCTTTAATGATCTTCATGAGCTCATTTGAGCCGTCAACCTTCTCGGCAAGCTCTTCATAGGTATCGGTCTGATAGATCCGCCCGTCCTTCAAGTGGACCGTAATACTCCGGAAATCTTTGGACCGGACAAGGCTCAAAAGGTGAAACTCGGCGTCATTTTTGACCACGGCTTGGCCTTGAAGTTCGAAAAGTTTCTCATACCACGCATCGCCATCAGGCAGGGGCGGTTTCTTCAAGAGCTCAAAGATCTTGTTAACCAAAGGATTAAGGCGAAGGATGAGAAAGTCTTTGGCGTTCTTCTTTCGAAAGAAACCAGTCTGAATAAGCGCGGCCATATCAAGGTCGTTGAGGATAAAAAAATCATCTTGTAGGTCTGTGAAGAGGCAGACCGTATAACCAGCCGGTGTTATGCAATTTATTGTGTGCTGAAGGTTGTTGAATTTGTCTTTCTCGAACTTGTCTTGCAGGCGTTTGATGCTTTCGAAAGAGATGCCAAACTTGTCCCTAAGTTCCTTACAGATGAGGATGGTAAAGAAATCATCGGGGGTAAACTTACGCCACGCATCCACTGTGTCCCTGCTTGAGGGGATCGCGCCTTTCTCATCCCAGCTGTTGAGTTGCCGGTAAGACATGCCAGACGCCTTGTTGAGGTCGCTGGCGGTCAGGTCTTTGTCGGTTGAGATCGGTGAGTCTGATTGTTCACCGGATCCGGGTTGGCTTGGGTTTACTTGACCGACCTCCGGAGAGGGATTAACCACTTCTTGACTCGGAATACTGTCTTGGGGGTTTGTTTGGTTTGTCATGGCCTCAAGCATAATACATTCAGATTGTACGGTCAAGTATAATTTAACGATTATTGAACCGTTAGGTATAATCTGCTTGCTCTGACAGGTTTTCGGGTCCTTACGGCGCTTTAGCCGCGGGTCGGCGCGACCGCGGACCCTCAGTGATATTAGTCCCAAAAATCGATGTCCATGTCCACGCAATTGGGGGTATCGGGGAAACCTCCACAAAAGGTCAAAATGCTTGTTTTCGTCGGTAATCGGCAAATACGACGGTTAAGAGCGGTCCTCCAAGGGGTCCAAAAAGGCCATTTTGATGGACATCGATGGACATGATTTCAGAAAACCTCATGCGCCATTCTCGGGCACCCCCTCTCTTCTCAAACGAAGAGGCCCAAACCGTTATTCTCGTTGACTCTCGGGGGAAAGAGGATTAAACTACGAACTAGTTTGATTGCCAGCAGATAAAAAGTTGAGGTGACGACCATGGAAGACCTTAAACAATATTTGACTATCCCGCAAGTTGCGGAAAAACTTGGCTTCTGCCCCGATTGGGTCAGGATCCTGATCAAAAAGAAACAACTTCGCGCCGTCAAGATCGGACAATGGAAGGTCCGGCCGGAGGATGTCGAGGCGTTTATTAAAATGAGACGAAATTATTGAGGTGAAAATGAAGACATCTCCTAAGAAAAGCGGCATGACCTTTCATGATCTTGTTTTATCAATCAAGGGCGTTCATGAGCAGTGCCTCGTTCAGGCGACAAAAGCCGTTAATATCAGTTTGACCTTGCGTAATTGGATGATTGGTTACCAGATATTGGAATATGAGCAGGGCGGGCTTGATCGCGCCAACTATGGTTCTCGTGTTATAGAAAAGTTGGCATCAACACTCCATAAGGAGATTGATCAATGCTATACAGGGCGCTACCTGCGCTTATGCCGACAGCTTTATGAGGTATACCCGCAAATTGGGAAATCAGTGATTTCCAAATCCGACACGCCTCAAAATTGGAAATCGTTGATTTCCGAATCGTCCGTCAAGAAACCATCCCTTCAAGCCGAATATAATTTTGTTCCGACGGAAGAGTTGATTCAACAACTGTCGTTTACTCATTTTATTGAGCTTTTTAAATGCGAGAATCCTCTCAAGCGAGCTTTTTACGAGCATGAATGTATTCGTGGCAATTGGTCGGTACGGGAACTCAAACGTCAAATTGTGACGCTGTACTTTGAACGTTCCGGCTTATCAAAAAACAAAAAGAAGCTCGCGGCATTAGTAGCCCAGAAAGCACAGACAGATAAACCGGAATTTACCGTCCGGGATCCGTATATATTTGAATTCCTCGGGTTAAAGCCCCAAGAGGTTATGGGCGAGTCCCACCTTGAAGACGCGCTTCTGGATCGTTTACAGGAATTCTTGCTGGAGCTTGGCCACGGCTTTTGTTTTGAAGCCCGTCAGAAACGCATTCTACTTGACGATGAACATGCTTTTGTCGATCTCGTTTTCTATCACCGCATTCTGAAATGCCACGTGCTTATTGAACTGAAGGCAGATGAGTTTAAGCATGAGCATGTGGGTCAGCTTAACACTTATGTTAACTGGTACCGGAAGAATGCCATGTCCCCCGGTGATAATCCGCCGGTCGGCATCTTGCTATGTACGCGCAAGAATCATGCAAAAATTGAGTACGCGCTGGCCGGGATGGACAACAAGCTGTTTGTGAAGAAGTATCAGCTGGAGTTACCCAAGAAGGAAGAGATTCAGAAATTCTTGGAAGCCCAGATGTAGCTGAATGCCGTTCGTTATAAAACTTGCACCATAGGTGCAAGAAATCAACTCCTGTGGCGCATAACGCTCACCATTAGTGAGAGAATTGACTTCCATCTTCCCCCGCCCGATCGAACATGTCAAAAAGTGGCAGAATCCAGAATCATAGTGTAAACTTTAAACATAATTAAAGGGATTTCCCCAGATTATGTTTAAAAGGAACCATTGATGACATCGCCCCCATCACGTTGGCGCAAGATGATTGCGTTTTTTGTTTTATTTGCTTTCCTGACTTCCAATGGAATTGCGCCGGTTCGCTATGCCTATGGGCAGGAATTGTTTCAGCTACCGCAACCCGGGACGCGTGTCAGTTTAAGCCCTGCGTTCGCGCCACCGCTTCTTAAAGGCGTCAAGGTGTACGCGGACAATCCTTTCCGGTTAGATTTCATCCTCGACAAGGGCAACTCCAACGATTCAACCGACCAGTTAAAATTAGAATCAACCCGCCTGATCAAGTATTTCCTCGCCTCGATCACTGTTCCTGAGAAAGACCTATGGGTCAACCTGTCCCCTTATGAGAGAAATCGTATCGTCCCAGACGCTTTTGGTGTGACGGAGATGGGTCGTGATCTTCTGGCGCAGGACTACATGCTCAAGCAAATTACCGCGTCCGTGATCTATCCTGAAGGCGAGGTCGGCAAGACGTTCTGGGCTAAGGTGTACGCCGAGGCGCAGAAGCGTTACGGCACTTCGGATGTCCCGGTTGACACCTTTAACAAGGTCTGGATCGTGCCGGAGAAAGCGGTCGTTTATGAAAGCAAGGACTCGGCCTATGTTGTTGAAAGCAGGCTCAAGGTCATGCTGGAGGAGGATTACCTCGCCCTTGAGAAGAACACGACTGCTAAAGACAAGAGCGCGCCAGCGACCAACAAGCTTGGGTCTGATATTGTTCGTGAGGTCGTGATCCCCATCCTTGAGAAAGAGGTCAATGAGGGAAAGAACTTCGCCCAGCTCAGGCAGGTCTATCATTCGCTTATCTTGGCCGTCTGGTACAAGGATAAGGTCAAGGAGAGCATATTCGGCAAGGTCTACGTCGATCAAAAGAAGACCGGTGGAGTCGATATAGAGGACAAGGCGGAAAAAGAGAAGATTTGGGCCCAGTACGTCGTGGCGTTCAAGAAGGGCGCGTACAACTACATCAAGGAAGATATTGATCCGTCCACCCAACAGGCTATGCCAAGGAAGTATTTCTCGGGTGGAATAACGTTCAATGTGAGCAAGATCAAGAACGCCGCGCAAAGAACGCAAGTTCCTTCGGGGGTTTTAGATCATGCCAGTATTGTTAAGGTCAAGCTTGATGCGGCAATGACAGCAAAGGAGTCGGATGCATCGATGAATTACAGATGGAGAGAGTTGCTAGTGTAGTGTCCCTAACACTTCTTTACTTTTGATATTTTTTCTAATATACGCTCAACCGGGGCACTCCAAATGAACACTTTTGGATTTTGGTTATGATTATCAATAAATTTATAGATTGC
>Ga0114951_10001542_pt1 | contig 28088 bp, 19 predicted proteins | sample AM7aDNAmetaG_FD_88677 | JGI IMG/M metagenome (GOLD analysis project Ga0114951, IMG submission 88677) | Freshwater microbial communities from Finland to study Microbial Dark Matter (Phase II) - AM7a DNA metaG | ecosystem: Environmental > Aquatic > Freshwater > Lake | place: Finland: Lake Alinen... | reverse complement strand
TTTGTCAGAAAAATACTTTCTCTGCTTTCTTTTAATTTTACCATTGTTTAATCCTAAAATAAATTTACTTTTATGTTCCATTTTTTTTAATGTTTTGTGTAAACCTATTTTAGGACGAGACAGCTCAATGTGATAGCGTTAGGGCGCGTTGAACGCCCCTTTAGGCGTTGCATTGAGCGCGCCGAAATGGGACGGGGGTAGCGAAGGCAAAAAAACATTATATTATTACACAAATACGTAATCACAAAAAATAAAGATATTATGGAGAAGATGCAATAATATTCGACCTTTTAATGAAAATTGTTACGTAATTCTTGGGAAAGTTACAGATTGAGTTATAAACCACATAAGGCACATAGGGTTTCACACAGGTCGCTCTTTTATCTGATTTTCTATGTGTTCTGTGTGTCTATGTGGTAATCTTTTTGATTAGTATTATTCCTATAAAAAAAAGCCCACGAATTTCGCAGGCTCTCTTTTATATTTACTGAACTTTTTATTTGAATATCAAGGTCAGGTTTGTAACATCGTTAGGGTTATAGGGTGAGAGTAAGTTCATGCGGGCTTCTATGTCAGTGTAGCTTGATGAAGGAGATGTACCCCCTTGTATAAATCCATTGCTGTTGAAGTAACCCGGTGCACCGGTATTGAAAAGATATGCTGCAACACTGGCGCTGTCTATTGATGGCCATGTCTGATAAATTTGTGTGGTAAAGACGTTTTTTATTGAATTATCTTTGAGAATTTCAACCCTGCTGGTTGAATTTAAAGTACTTAGAGGAAGGCCTACTTCTGCTACAGCTATGTTTGATGATTGGTTGCTTGATGCTACAAAGGCATAGTTAAAGCCAGTCTGAGTAGTGAAGAACTTAGCATTAGGGTGGTTTGAGTTTCCTAATACATCTATATAGTTACCGTTTTTACCTGCAAACATTTTCATACTTTTCATTGAATAGGGATCTGTTAATGGATTGGCGAGAGGTAAATTAACCAGATAAACAAACATGTGATTGGTGTATCCTAAGTCACCTGCTTCACTGTAATCAACTCTATACATGGGGTCAGGATAGTTTGCATATTGTGCACGGTCAATATTGAAAGGTTTTAATATGGCAATACCTTTTACCGGTGAAGTATTCCAGAATACCTGCAAAGCCTTACCACCATCTGCGTTTGACTGGGATAAAGCATCGGTGATTGTCATCTCAAAATTCCATGTAATGCCTTCATAAGCAGAGTTATCTACCACAACAGCGTTTTTAGTACGTCCGTCCTGATTGCTTACATAAGAAAAGCTCATGGGCTGGTTGATGTTGTGTGTTGAGATAGCAATCATGATATCCTGTACCACATCTGCTGCTTGTTCTCCAACCCAGATAAAAGTACACAGGTGGTGATAGATAGTGTTGCCATGAAGTGTGTCTGATTTAGCACTTTTTTTGGAACCTTCGTTTCTGCTTAAGGAACTAGGTATATCTACCTTAAATTTTGTAGGAATATTTTTGGTGTTGGCTTCCGGTAAAGGATTATCTTTTTTACAACCTTGTATGCAAACAGCTACTGTTAAGCCGAGTGCTAATACTGATAATTTAAAATTTGTTTTCATGACTATAGTTTTTTAATGATTAATAATTTCTTGTTTCTGTAAGTAATACACTTTAATTTTTTTTTACCCTAACTGGGTTGCAAAAATAATTATAATAATCAGAAATACAGAGCTTTAATTATTATGAATTTTAATATAATGAAATAGTGGGATGATGAGTAGAGGAAGGTATAGTGTATAAAGGTATAAAGGAAGATTCCAAACTACTTTTATCTTTTGTCTTTTTACTTTTATCTTTTATCCTATTATTGTACTACAAATGTATGTTTAATCACTGAACTGGCTCCAAAAAAGCCCACGGCTCCTCCTTTGATATTGGTATAAACTGTGCCGGGAGATACATCAAAAATACCGCCTCTCCACTCTGTCTCGAGCAGCATTGAGCGCCTGAATTCGGCATGTTCTGGGCTTAGGGAGTATTTGGTCTGTGTCACTGTGGCTCCTTTGGGAAATTCTAAGGTTTGTTTGGCCGGTGCAAACACTTCGCTCACATCAATGGTTTTAAGGTCGTAATAGTAGAGACGGGTTTTGCAACTGTCAGGAGGCTTGTTCTGATAGGCGGGTAAAGACGACCAGTCAATATTAATTTCCCACATGGCCTGTTCTGTACTGCTCAAAGTACTTGCTACCGCTGTAACCTCATACAGTGTATCTGTTGCACTTACTTGTTTAAATTTAATCCTTTGTGATGCGGTAACAGGGATCATTTTATCGAAACCTGTATAAGTAGCACCATCAACTATTATTTCGATGCTTACAGTCGCATCTACAACACCAATAAAAGTTTGTTGCGACTTATAATTACCGGGGTTTAATGAATCGTGTTTAAATGGGTAAGTAACACCTGCCATTTTTACATTTACAGTGGCATTAGTGATTGGTATATCAGGGTCATTAGGGTTTGCCCTTACCCACGATAAGTTGACAGTTTGTATTTTGTTTTCGTTTGTAATAATGCCTTCAACGACTAATATTTTGGAATTCTCATTTTGATATTTCCAGTCGAATGCCTTTTCACAAGAAGACAAGAAAAAAATAAAGAATAGCCACAAAAACACCAACACACCAGAACGCACAAAATTAAGATAACCAAATAAATACTTTTGGTGAAAATTTGGTACTTTAGTGCTTTGGTGGCAAAAAAGGGTTTTTGGGAGTAAACTCATTTTTTAAAATTTGAAATTATATTTAATACTTGGAATTAAACCAATCAGAATAATTTGTGATGCATCTAATTGATTGTTAGTAGCATAGTTAGCTGGCACAGTAAACTTACCATTTTCGTCAATAATTTTATTAAAGTTAATAAATACAGGGTTTTTATGATTTGTTAGGTTAAAGATTGCAAATGTCAGATAGTGCTCCCATTTGTTGCCTGGTTTGTTTAATGTAAGCTGGCAAGACACATCCCATCTGAAATAATCGGGCATACGTGAGTTATTTTTAAGCGTATAAACGGGTACTTTGTAACCCATGTAATCAAAATACCCTGTAGGTGTAGTATAAGGCATACCTGCTGCATAAATAATACCTGATGTAAATAACCATCTGTATTTGGGTTGGTATCTCAGAAAAACGGAGACGTCGTAAGGTCTGTCACTGTAAGAAGGATAGGGCAAATCGTTATTCACACCTTTGGTATTTCGTATGGCTTTGGTATAAGCATAACCTATCCACCCCTGTAATTTGCCATAATCTTTTTTCAAAGTCAGTTCTGTACCATAAGCATTGGTAGTTCCAAAACGCAATTCTTTTTCTATGTAAGGATTAAGAAATAAATTTGACTGATTATTATAATCAAACTGGTTTCTCATATACTTATAGAATCCTTCAATCTCAAATGATAGCGAATTTTTTAAAATGTTACTATAATATCCTAAAGATACCTGATCTGATGATTGGGGCTTCACATTGGGGGTACTAGGATACCATATCTCAATAGATGTAAAGGGACTTATTGAGTTGGATAATATCTGGAAATACTGATGGGCTCTGAAATAATTGAATTTCAGTGAATTCTTACTGTTTATAAGATATGTGAAAGTTAAAGAAGGTTCGAACCGGAGATAAGTATTATATGCTGCTTTACCTTTTTCAGTTACTGTATCTGCAATCTCATAATTTTCTGTGAGTTGGTACCATTTAGCAGGTCCTTTATTTGAAAAAGTTGTTGCATTAAGACCACAACGTATGGTTGCTTTATCATTAACAGTTCTGTTGAAGCTATAGTATAAATGAGAGTCGCCCGTCCTAAGCTTTTCAATTTGACGAATATGGTATTGGGCAATGCTTCTGTTGCTTAGAATCAACCCGGGATTAAAATTATTAGTGTTAATACTGAAACCAAAATAATGTGTTGATTTCGGGTTCATAAAATATGTAAAATCGTCTTTCAGCCCAAGAGTACTAATCATTGAATTCCAGCGGGTTCTGGTATTATATGCCAGATAAAAATTATAATCGTATTTACTGTAGTACAAAGTAGTGTTTGAGAAAAGCTTGGAACCCCATATTTTATTCCATCTGAGAGAAGTAGCTATGTTGCCCCAGTTAATACCGTGCATATCACCATCCCATTTCTTTAAATAGAAATTATCGCTACCCATATAAAAAGAGTAAAGTAAACGGTTTCTTTCATTTAAAATAAAGTTGAACTTGGCATTCAAATCATTAAACATGAATTTTGATATGTTGTTATTTACTAATTGTGCCAATTTTTGGAGATGAGATTGACGGTATGATATGTAAAAAGAACTTTTATTTTTCATAAAAGGTCCTTCTGCTGAAAGGCGTGATGTAATAAGTCCTGTTTCTCCTGCCATTGAAAAATGATTGAGATTCCCTTCTTTTGTTTTTACTTCCAGAACGGAAGCTAATTTACCTCCTGTATAAGCAGGAAAATCACTTTTATAGAATTTAATATCAGTAACAGCTTCAGGATTAATGCAAGTAAAGAAACCGAATAAATGAGAAGGGTTGTAAATTGGGGCATCATCAAGCAGTATAAGATTCTGATCTCGTTCGCCACCCCTGACGTAATAATTACTAGAGCCATCAATAGTATTTTTTATTCCCGGCATGTATTGAATGGCTTTTATAACATCGGGTTCAGCAAAAAATAAAGGCATACGTGCTACTTTTGCTGAAGCCATTTCAGAGTATCCCATCTTGTTTATTTGAACAAACTTATTGCTATCCTCTTTATTGGTAATGATAACCGGCTCGAGTAATAATTCATTTTCTTCAAGAGCTATGTTGAGAGTGTAGTTGTTTTTCAAAATTATTTCATACTTCTGGCTCTTGTAACCTATAAATGAGACAATTACCGAATATGTATTTTCAGGAAGTGTTAATGAAAAAAAACCATAACCATTTGAATTAGTGCCATATTTGGTATCCCTTGTGTATATTGTTGCACCAACTATTGACTCACCATTTTTCTTATCTTTAATATTGCCTTTAATAGTATATGATTTCGACCCTGCTTTATTTTGAGGAGGTGTTTCCTCTTTTAGTGGTGGAACAGGTTTAACGATAATTTGATTTTCAACAATAACATATTGCAAGGCTAATGGTTTCAATACTTCGTTCAGTGCCTCATCAAGGCTTACATTATTAAGTTTGACTGTAATTTTTTTATCTAATGGCAATTGCTGATTACTGTACGAAATAGGTACGCCGGATTGGTCTGAGATAGACTTGAGAACAACACCTAGAGGTTGATTTTTAGCTTTAAGTTTTATTTTTTTACCGTTATCTTTTATCTGAGAAAATAAGCTGATACTTGTAAATATTAATAATACAAAAAAACTAAATCGTATCATATTATTATGTTATTCTGCATTAGGATAAAATAAACTCTTATTGAACTGAAATTGCCAAATTGATATATTGCTAAATTGCTGAAATACTATGAATAACATCACTTAAAATTTTTTAATAACAATTTAACAATGTTAACAATTTAACCATTTTTAATTTAGCTAACAACCTTGTCCACTTATTTCAATAGTTTTGGCATTTCTGGTAATCTTAGCATCAAGGATAGTTTGCAGCACATTTAATACACCATCAATAGTAAGGTCTTCAAAATTAACGGTAAGGGTACAATTGTTTATTTTGCCTTTTAATGTTATCTGACAACCGTATGTTTTGTTTATCATATTTACAATATCGGTCATTCTTTCGTTTACAAAAACAAGGCTTGCTGTTTTCCATGCAAAATTGTTCTTGTCTTTGTCTGTTATGCTTTCAGGGGTCTTATTTTCTGTGCCGAAGATGTATTTTTCACCTGCACTTAAAATAATAATCTCACCTGTCGTTTTATACTGACACTTAACTTTTCCGCTTTCAACAAAAACTTGTTGGGGTTGTCCTTCAAAGGAGTTTACATAAAATGAAGTACCCAGAACAGTTACAGTAAACTGATCTGTTTCAACAACAAAAGGTTTTTTTTCATCGTGCTTAACTTTAAAATAAGCTTCACCTTTAAGCTTAACTACACGTTTGTCTTTACCAAAAGCATCAGGATATTCTAAGCTGGAATTTCTATTCAGGCTTATATTTGAACCATCAGACAAGATGACATCTTTGACCTGGTCGTGCGATTCTGCGATAAGTTGTTTTGGTCCATTGTTAAAGTAGAATACAAAGAACACCGATAAGCCAATCAATACAGCTATGGATGCTGCAATAGCCCAGAAACGATAATTTATTTTATATTCAGGGCTTTCTATTTTAATCTCTTTGGTACGAGGGGTGAGTTTTGTTTTAAATGCTTGCCATTCATTGTCAATATTCTGGTTTGAGAGGCTGACCATATCAATAAGGGTTTTGTGGTGCTGAAGTGTCTTCCTGTTTTCGGGAGATGCTTCTAACCACTTTTCTATCAGCGCGTTCTCTTCTGCATTGGTTTCTCCAAGCAAATAACGTGTTAATAGTTCCTCGTTGATTATATGGTTGTTATTGTCATTCATTGTTTGTTATACACAAATATTGTATGTTCCCCTTATTTGTTTTTGAAAAAAAATAAAATAATAAAAATCATCAAATCAATATATGGTGCAAGGTTTTCCCTTAGAATTTTAAGTGCTTTAGAAATGTGGGCTTCTACAGTCTTCACTGAAATGTCCAACCGTTCTGCAATCTCAGCATATTTAAGTTCCTCATAACGACTCAGGATAAAAACTTCTTTGCATTTATCAGGCAATTTATCAATCTCTGTTTTAATTATTGTTTCTAATTCTTTATATTCAGTCTGGTTGTGGTATTGAAGACTACCATCATAATTAAAAGCCTCATCGCCTTCTTTATTAAATTTTTTGTTATCTCTTAAATAATTAAAACACCTGTTTTTTACAGATGTAAACAAATACCCTTTAACCAGAGCTTCAGCTTCGTACAGCTCACCTTTTTCCCAAATATTGATGAAGACATCATGTACAATGTCTTTTACTTTATCATTGTCATAAATATACTGACGGGCAAACACACACAAGGAATTGAAATACTTGCGAAATAGAATTTCCACAAGTGCTTCTGTTACTTTTTGCGTAATAGGTTGTTTGCTCGTAATTTCCAAGAAAAATAATATTTAAAAAGCAAATTTAGATAAATTATTTGTAGCTTATTAAGGTTTAACTTTTTTTACCATATCCTGATAAATTAAGGTGGCTGTTTTTTTTGAAGCGCCACTGCCTCCCAGTTTAGAACGAAGTTCTGTATAAGCTTCAAGAATATTGTTCCTTTTAACTGTATTAAAAGAGATGGCTTCAAACTCTTTTTTTAATCTTTCAGCATTAAAATCTTTCTGAATGAGCTCTGTGACCACCTCCTTGTCCATAATTAAGTTGACAAGAGAAATAAATTTAAGCTTAACTAAGTTTTTGGCAATGATATAAGAAAAATAATTGGCATCGTAACAAACCACCTGTGGTACGTTGAACAAAGCTGTTTCGAGAGTGGCAGTACCTGATGTAACCAAGGCGGCAAAAGAGTTATTCAGTATATTATAAGTGTCACTCACAATGATTTTCACATTATATCCTATACAGATTTTTTTATAAATATTCAGATCGATTGAACTGACAGCACATACTACAAACTGGAACTCTTTATAAAAGTCAGTAACTTTGAGCATTACAGATAACATTTTTTCTATTTCCTGCATCCTGCTTCCCGGTAAAAGAGTTATAATTGGTCTGTTGTCTAAATGGTAAGAGTTGATGAGCGTTTCTCTGCTTACTAGTGTTTCGTTGCTTTCGATAGCGTCGAGCAGGGGATGTCCTACAAAAGAAACCTCGTGATTGAAACGGGTATAAAACTCTTTTTCAAAGGGTAAGATGACAAACATCCTGTCAACAACTTTTTTTATCTGATGAACGCGCGATTGTTTCCATGCCCATATTTGTGGCGAGATATAATAAAAAACACGTATGTTGTGATTATGGGCAAATTTAGCCATACGAAGGTTAAAACCGGGATAATCTACAAGAATAAGAGCATCAGGTTTATATTTTAAAATATCCTGTTCGCAAAATTTAAAGTTTTTATAGATGGTTCTTATATTTGTGATGACTTCCCAAAAGCCCATAAAGGCTAAGTCTTTATAGTGCTTAACAAGTTTACCCCCTTGTTTTTCCATCATATTGCCACCCCAGCATCTGAAATCTGCACTGCTATCAAGCAAAGCAAGCTCCTTCATCATATTAGATGCATGTAAATCGCCAGAAGCTTCACCTGCAATAATGTAATAGCGCATTGTAATTAATGTTTGACAAGTATTAACAATATATAAACAATGGTTACCAACAACAGTCCTTTGCCCATACTGTATTTTTTGAGATTGATCATAAAAATTCTGAACAGAATGACATTAAAGACCAGACTCAACATGAGGGCAGGCTTTGAATTATATATATCAAATGTGGGGTTGTTGAGAAACTGGAAATTGACAAAGGTAGTTCCTATGGCAAATATTACAGGCAAAATAGCTCCAATGATAACGCCTGCAAAAAAATAATCTTTCTTAAACATTACTTTCTAAATTTTTTAAAGCAGAAATTTGTTCATGTTTGGTATAATCAAGGGTGATAGGTACAATACTTACATAGTTATTTTCAAGTGCCCAAAGGTCGGTATCTGTGTCGTTTTCTTTATTATGAAAAGAGCCCGATAGCCAATAATATTTTTTGTTATGGGGGTCTTCTCTTTCGTCAAAGCATTCCTGCCAGTTGCCTTTAGCCTGGCGACAAACTTTAATTCCTTTAATTTCAGAAAGTTGAACAGCAGGAATATTCACATTAAAACAACTGCCCTTTTCATAGTTGGAAGAAAGGATGTAGGAAATAATTTTTCTGATGAATTCTTTGCCGGGGTTAAAATCGGCATTATATGAAAAATCGAGTAATGAAAAACCTATGGAAGTAACGCCTCCTAAAGCGCCTTCAATGGCTGCAGCCATGGTGCCTGAGTAAATAATGTTAACAGAAGAGTTTGCCCCATGGTTAATACCTGAAACAACGAGATCTGGTTTTCCAGGGAGCAGATTATTGAGAGCCAGTTTTACACAATCAACAGGGGTGCCGGTGGTGGCATATTCTGAATATTCTTTGCTTTCAATAATTCTTCTTAACCGGATGGGTGTGGTCAGTGTAACAGCATGTCCCATAGCCGAATTCGATTGCTCGGGAGCAACCACCATAATATCACCTAACAGTTTAACAATACTTATTAATGTTCTCAATCCAGGTGCATCTATGCCGTCGTCGTTGGTTACTAATATTAAAGGTTGTTTGCTCATAAATGCTTTTCTAATTTATCATCAATTAATATAAGATTTTTTTAACTCAAACTATGAAATCAGTGAAAAACAAAGATAATTAATTCTTTTTATCAACCTCAACTTCAACTTCTGTTTTCACATCATCAATTTCAATAACACCTCCCGAAACAATAAACTTCATCACTTCGGATGATGGCAGATTTAAAAATCTTACATTTCCGGCAGGAACCACAAACATATTGCCTGAAAAAGCGTATGAGTGCGGTAAATAAACAGTTACCATGCCCTTTTCAATACCTAATTTTGTAAGATCGTCCTTTGTAAGAAAGCCCATTTTATAAATTTCTGCCTCCTTATTCATTTTCACCATAACGGGTACATTAAATTTCTTTTTGTTGCCCACAAATGCTGATAGTAAGTCGGTTACCGATTCGTAAATCGTTTTGATTAATGGTACCCTGTCAACAAGTCTTTTGAAATACATAAATAAAGGTTTGGCAATAATGGTATTACCGAAATAACCAATAATAGTAACGCCAAAAAAGATAACTATTAATCCTATGCCAGGTATTTTAAAAGGCAATATGCCGTCAACAAGTATAAAAAACCTAAAAATAAGATACAGTACAATAAAAATAGGACCTATATACAAAAGTCCTTGCAAAAAGAGGCTTAAAGTACGTTTGAATAACTTTTTAATATCACTTTTAATTTCCGGTAAATCGTTTTTCATACTTCAATAATGTTAGATATGAATAAAAATTAAATACAAAATTATTCTTTATGATTATAAAATTCAATAAATTTGAAAATAATATAAATATAAAAAGGGATTATACTACAAACAGTTATAAATTTACCGTTTTTTTAAGTTGTAATGTCAAAAGGTTATATTGCCTGCTTACCGGTAAGGCAGACAAAACCATTTTAAGTAGATATTGTTTTTTGTTTTTCACTTTAACTAATTTTATTTTTTCTGATGAGACTTCAAAGAAATAATCTGTATTTAATTGTTTTTTCTTTGTTGCTTTTATTACTGTTAGCTGGTTTAAAGACATATTTTTCAAAAGTAAGCTTTATAGGAGATTTTAATATAAGCCTTAACACACAAATTGATTACAGTAAAAAAATTGAATTTTTTGCAATAACTCCAACTGGCAAACAGCAGCAGTTTTACAAAAAAAATGACGGGCTATATAATTTATCGGGATATTACAATGCTATTTATATTTCAATAGATACTAATATTATATCTAAAGCAAATAAAAAGGATTCTATTGTAGTGGATGTTAATGATAAAAAATTGGTTTTTCTATTTAAAGTTATTTTTAATAAGTGGGAAGGTAGCTTGTCGGGGAATAAACGGTCTTATGCCTTACCTGCGACAACACAAACGAACATATCAATATTGTCTAAGTTAAATGCTGTTTTATTTTTTACTGATTTTGCACCGATACCTTTAGTCATTTATACTATTTTATGCCTTTTTGTGCTCATTGCCCTCTTGCTGTATTTTAAGTTTAGAAGTAATTTTTTAATAAAATTGCATCATATTACCCGTCGAACTTTTATCGTTTTTTCTGTTTTGCTTACAGCACTCTATTTTTTTGCATTTTTAAAGATAAGTTCTTTCTCTAATACTGTTCCTTTAAGTGGCGACAGTTGGGAATATCAGGTGATGGCTGTAAATTTTGCCAAAGGATACGGTGTTCAGCGACTGTCAATGCTTGAAAATCTTGAAACCTATAAATTTAGCCCTAACGATATAGATGCTGAATCTCAATATAATCTTAAAATTTTCCCTTATTATGTTGTTGATACCTATCGCACACCTGGTTATTCAGTTTTTCTTGGATTGATTTATAAAGTGGCAGGCATTAACCCATTTGCAGTCAAGGTGTTGCAGTTATTTCTGCTTTGTTTAGTGGCTGCTTTTCTGCCTTTATTATTGTTAAAAATCTGGCAATGGAAAGGATTTTTAAGTGGACTTGCAGGAGGTTTTGTTTTTATTTTAAGTTATTACCAGACCGCTGGTGACATCATGACAGAAGTATTACTTATTTTTTTTGTTTTTTTAATTGTCTGGACTGTTGTTAGTTATAGTAAAAAACCATCTTATTTTTTAAGTATCTCTATAGGCATTATAATGGGTATTTCATTACTTGTTAAAGGGATGCTCATATTTGTCCCAATTTTGTTTTTCGGCACTTTAATTTATTATTATTTGAAATCTTCGGACAGGTTTTTCAAGAAGAATGTTCTGATTATTTTCTTGTTTTTTATAATGACAATGCTGCCTTGGGCATTATATGCCAGTTATATGAATAAATTTTTATTAATAGAACCCATTTCAAAAGAGCAGATTATTACTGCAACTACTTCTGTCGACCGTATCTTTGAAAATACGCTTATCAATTCAGACAATATAGTTGAAATTACTGACAGCATTTCAAACATTTACTATCGGAATAATTACTGGGAAGCAAAACGTTATTATTTTGTGAAGGATTTTATCAAAAAACGTCCTGATTTGATAAGAAAGACAAGCGAACAAACCATTACATTTATTAAAAAAGAGATGAATCAGTTTTACAGGGGACATTTAAAATACTATTCTATTCCATTTTTTAATAAAAAATATCTATATATAAATTTAGAAGGACTTACGCTGCTTTCCATACAACCCAAAACTTTGTTGCTCGAATCCAATAATGAACACTGTACAGATGGAGGCTGGCATCAGGGGAAAAAATATGCTGATTTTTATTACAATACTGATAATAATAAAAGTTTATCAATTCTAAGGGTTATTAAATTTTATTATAAAAATCCAAAGATGATTTATAAGATATTTCCTGCTAAACTCCATACAGGTTTTAAAAGTTTTATCTTCTGGCAATTACTTATCTCTTTGATAATCATCAGCTTTATTAAGTCTCTGATTGCGAATAAATACCGGAAACGCTGGTCTATACTTATCATATTGATCTTTGTTCCTGCATTGTTGTATTTATTTCAGGTTTATAATTTTTTACTGTCATTATCAATTTTAGCTGCATTTCTAATAATGCTTTTCATGTATTTTCATAACAAAAATCCGTATCCTTTCACTGTACCACGTATTTTCAATATTTTCTTGCTCAACTTGCTCATAATAACTATAGTTTTTTATGGTTTGAACAGGTTTACATTCATTACTGAAATTTTAGTTATTCCAACGACATTGTTATATTTGGCTTATATGCTGAGTGATGCGTTAGGAGATGGCAATAATATATAATTTATTTCGCTCTAACGAGGCTAGTGAATTCAACGTAGAGCCTGTACCTGATTTTGCATCAGGATACGAAATAAAATAAAAAGAAGCTATTCGAAGAAAAAAAACAATATGAGGCGTTAATAGTCATTCAACTTAAAGACATTGCTATTTCTTTAATTCTGACCTTCAGACTTCTTTTCTTAACATTTTCTCACCTTCCATCTTTCCAATTTTCCGTTTTTCCAGGCTTTAATTATTATTCTCATTTTTTAGCAAAGCATGTATATTTCTGTTAATTTTGATTTCTATAAACCTATCGATGAGCAAAATCTTTATTTTAACTGTTTTCCTGGTCTATACTTTTGCTATTTTCTTTATTGCATGGCTTACCTCACGCAAATCTAACAACGAATCTTATTTTATTGGCAATAAGTCGTCACGATGGTATGTGGTAGCTTACGGAATGATAGGTGCCTCATTATCAGGTGTTACATTTATGTCTGTACCCGGATTGGTTGGCGTACAGCAGTTCACTTATCTCGGACTGGTTTGTGGTTTTCTTATAGGTTATACAGTTATTGCAACAGTGCTTCTGCCACTTTATTACAGATTAAATCTCACATCTATTTATGCCTATCTGAATCAGCGTTTTGGATTCTGGTCTTACAAATCAGGGGCATTTTACTTTATTCTATCACGTGTAATTGGTGCATCATTTCGGATGTTTTTGGTCGTAAATGTTCTTCAGGTATTTGTGTTTGATTATTGGGGTGTGCCATTTGGACTGGTTGCTGCTGTTTTTATTATCCTTATTATCCTGTACACCTTCGAGGGTGGCGTTAAAACAATTATCTGGACAGATACGTTGCAAACAACTTTTATGTTACTTGGTGTTATTTTATCAATTTATTTTATTTCAAAGGAGTTGGGAATGGGAATAGGTGATATTTTTGCAAAGATAAAGGACGCAGGCTATACACGTATTGTAGAAACAGACTGGCACAGCAAGAATTTCTTCCTGAAACAATTTTTAAGCGGGGCCTTTATTGCTATTGTTATGACCGGCCTTGACCAGGAGATGATGCAGAAAAATATAAGTTGTAAAAACCTTAAGGAAGCACAAAAAAACATGTTCACTTTCAGTGGCATTCTGGTTATCGTTAACCTTATGTTTCTTACACTTGGTGCTGTGCTCTATTTATATGCAAATTCAAAAGGTATTGAAATCCCAAAGAAGACAGATAATCTTTTTCCTGTGATTGCTTTTAATTATTTAAGTCCGCTTGCCGGATTGGTATTTATGGTAGGACTTGTATCTGCCGCTTATCCAAGTGCTGACGGTGCCTTGACAGCACTTACTACTTCTTTTTGTGTTGATTTTCTTGGGTTTAATGATAAAAGTAAACTTGATGTTAAGCATAAAAAGAAAGTCCGTTATATAGTTCATCTAAGCTTTGCTACAATATTACTGATAGTTATATTAATTTTCAGAGCTTTAAATAATGAAGCCGTTGTCAATGCAATTTATACAGTCGCCGGCTATACTTATGGTCCTTTGCTCGGTCTTTTTGCCTTTGGTTTATTTACAAAATTTCAGATCAAAGACAAGTTGACACCTGTTGTTTGTATTATTTCTCCAATAATCTGTTATATTTTAAGTGTTAATTCCAAAGCGTGGTTCAATGGTTATGTATTTGGATTTGAGCTGCTTATTATTAATGGGTTATTAACTTTCTTGGGACTTTTATCAATTAGTAAGTTCAGAAAATAAAAAAGTTTTCCTTTTTTTGCTTTCTGTTAATTAATAAAAGGGACTATAAAAAATAAATAATTATTAAAAAAAGTAAATTTTTAAAATAATTGTATCTCAGATTGATTTTTTTTTGATAAATTTGTTTATTAAACCAATTAAAAAAGTTTTAGCAGTGAAAATAACAACTTTAAATAGTTTACAAAAGATTTTCTATTTTGCTTTGATAGGGATGACATTGATGAGTTCCTGTAAGAAAAAAAATGGAGATGGAGAACTGGTGCCAGTAAATGTAGTACCTCCTGATATTGAAACTTTGACTGGCACAATCACTGAGCCCAGAGTTTTATACAACAGGTTTTCTGACCCCAATGTTCTTGATTACAAAGTACCGTCAACAGTAAACATAGCAACAACGTTAACAATTATGCCTGGTGTTGTCATTGAAATGGGGCCGGGAGCTAAGTTTAATGTTACAGCTCTGGGAAAAATAAGATGCCTTGGCACAGCTGATAGTAATGTTGTTTTTACAGGTCGTCAGAAAAATACCGGCTATTGGGATTATATAATGATAAATTCCAATGATTCAACCAATTTGATGGACCATACTGTTGTTGAATACGGAGGAGGTAATCCTACACTGGAAGCTTCACTTATTCTTAATAGTGCATCTACACTAAAAATGCAAAACTCGACAATAAGATATAGTGAAAGCTATGGTATGTCTATTCTACAGAGCGATTCGCGAATTATGAGTTTTAATAATAATGTCATACAGGGGTCTGGTTATGCACCTATGATAATCAATAGTACTCAGATGAGTTCGATTAATAATTCTAATTCCTTAAGTTTGCAGAATGTTTTCAATTATATTGAAGTTGTTGGCTCAGATATTCAAACGCCACAGACATGGGGTAAAACTGATGTTCCCTTTTACCTTACAAGTGCCACCACTGTTAATTCAGATTTAAAAATTGCACCCGGAGCCCGTTTTATTTTTGGTCCTGCAGGCAGGATACTTGTCAATGGAGTAGGCTCTCTTAATGCTATCGGACTAGGTACAGATAGTATTTACTTTAGTGGCGGACAGAATATTGCAGGCTATTGGGATTGCATTTTATTCTTATCAAATAACCCTCTCAACGAATTCAAATATGTTACTATGAAAAATGGCGGAGGCTATTGGTATTGGAATGCAAGTATATATTTACAAGATGCGTATTTTAAAATAAGTTATAGTACTATAACAAATAGTGCCCGATGGGGTATTTACAGAAATGGTGTTTATAATTTTGTTAATGGTGGATATAATAACTTTAGCGGTAATGCCATCGGTGCTATAGGACCATAGTCTATAATGTAAGATTTAAATATTAAAAAAAATGTTTGATAAAAAAAATAGTTTATATCATTTAGCAATAATTTTGCTCTCATTGCTTGTTGTGGTATGTTGCAAAAAGCAGACTGATGATACGAAATCTACTCCTGTGCAGAATGATGGTTCGACAACCGGCACTTTAAGGGTTCCTACTGTTTTTTCTAATATAAATGCTGATCCTAATGTGGCAGATTATTATATTACAGGAGTTCTTAATGTAGAATCGGAATTAAAAATAGATTCAGGCGTTTTTATTGAGATGGGACCAGGAGCAAGTATAGTAATAAAAACCACAGGGACCATTATTGCCAGAGGTGATTCTGCCAACCCTATTACTATTACAGGAAGGACTAAGACAAGAGGTTCATGGAAATATATAATGGTAAATTCAAATGATCCAAGAAACGAATTGAGATTTGTAAATATTGAATATGGCGGTGGAGATAACTCTAATAACGGTACGGTCTACCTTAACACAGGTGCTTTTTTAAAAATTCATAATTGCAAAATAAGCGACAGTAAAAGTAATGCTGTTGTAGCTGCGGCTGATGACGCTAATCTGAGTGATTTTAGTGACAATAAAATAGAAAACAATGGACATGCTCTGCAAATAAGGCCTAATCAGATACCACAGATTAACAATAACAATACTTTTTTAAATAATGACAGCTCTTTTATTACTATAATGGGTTCTGACATTAAAAGTCCTCTGATATGGAGTAAAAAACCTTTACCTTTTGTACATAAAGGTGTTACAGTAATTGAAGCCGATGTAAATATCACTGAAGGCGTGAATATAAAAATGGGTTACGCTTCTATGATACAGGTTATGCCTACAGGTTCTTTAAATGCAACAGGAACTGCTTCGAATAAAATTTTTATTTCATCAATTGACACTATTCAAGGCTATTGGAATTGTTTGCTTTTTCAATCAAGGAGTAACAATAATAAATTAAGTTATGTTGATATCTCTTACGGAGGAGGCAGTCTTGCATATATGGGGTCTATTTATATAGGGGCTTCAGTAAGTTACCCACAAGCTATTTTAAGCATGAATAATTGTTCTGTTTCGAAAAGCGCAAGCTGGGGTATATATATACAATCGAATGCTTCTTTGGTTAATGCTGGAGGTAATACATACTCGAATAATATAATGGGGAATGTTGGACCCTAAGGGGAATTTTGCAAAATGTCCTATGTTTTCATTCAACTTTAAAGTCTTCCAGAATTTCGTCGTCTTTTTTCTTCTTCTTCTTTATCTTTCCTTTTTCAGTTTCTGGGCCTACAATGGTATCATTTTTCTTAAATAACTCTTCTCCAATTTTTTTAAATGTTTTTTTAAAATCCTCTTTAACGGCATTTTTCTTTTTCTCAAAAACACTTTTTGTGTCATAACTGACAATTGGATTATCAACAGTACCTGTAATCTTAATAAAAATAGTTGTGTGACCTAAGCCATCGTCTTCAACAGTACCAAATTCTTCGTCCCCTTTTTTAGGTTTTTTTACTTTTTTACCCAATAATTCGGAGAGCAAGATGCGTAAACGATAATCAATCGTATTATCAAATGTATGAGTACCTAAGGCTTCAATGTTAATAGCATCAGACTTAATACTCATGTTAGGAATATTAATTGTTCTATTTTTAATTTCGATATGATTTTTAAGAGTTTCGAACTTGATATGTGACAGGTCGCTTACTTTAATAAACTGCGACAACTTTTTGATGGGTGCATAATCAATAAGCTCTCCTTTCTCTATTGTTATATCTGATAAAGCGTACAGACTTATAAGATCAATTTTAAGAGCAGCATCAAACTTGGCAATAAAATCGATATCAGTAGTAAGCATGCCGTTAATATTTTTATCTATAAGCTCATTTTGGCCAAAATTTTCCAGTTGATAAAACATTTTATTGATATTAGTTTTTTGTAATTTGGCCTTACATTGCGAAAGGAAAATATCTTTTTGTCTGCCGTCAATAGTGGCTGAGGCAATAATAGCTCCATCGAAAGCATCAAAGTTGATATTATCTGCTTTTAAGATTTTGTTGTTTAACTTAAATTTCCCATTTATATTATGAGCTTCGAACCTTCTGAATAGCAGGTGTTTAATATTTACATCAAGATTATAGTCAATAAATTCTGAAAACTGCATTTTATAAATCGTATCGTTTTGTTTAACACTACTGAAAAGCAATTCGTCAAGAAGCATTTTATTTGATTTCAATCCAGCATCAACGCTTATTTTTTGGGCAGGGATAAAGATGAATGACAAGGCGTTTCTAAAATATCCATTAAGTTTGAAATCAGAAGACTCAGTGAATGCTTTTAAACTATCAATAATAATATCGTTGTTGTTAAATTGGAAATTGCCATATATGTTTTTAAACTTTTTGTTATGTTCTTTAAGTGAGAAAGATGCATTTGTTAACTGAGCATTGCCATTACATTTGCTGTTGATAAAATCTTCGGGTTTGAATTTAGAAAGATCATTTATCTTACTACTGAATAAAAAATTCATTGTCAGACCGCCTTTAATGTCTTCAAATATGTCAACGTTAAGAAACTTAACCATTTCACTAAGGTTAATGTCTGCTCTGGCTTCCACTTTAAGAAATGGATTTTCAAAATTTTCGATAGAAAAATTGCCGTTTGCTGAACCTTGGGCCATGTGTGCTTTGAAATTTTCAAAAGCTAATTTAAATGTACTTGAATTGTGCTTTTCGCCATTGTTAAAGCGTGCATCAAATGAGATTTCATTCAAGGTAATGTTGCTTTTTGGTTGGTTGATTGAACCATCCTTCATCCCAAAAACAATATTTATATTTGGAAGCTCGCCCTTGCCCAGCATTCCTTTTATAAGAGCAGTGAAATGAATAGTACCATCGCTTTTATAGTCAGCCAGCTTAGATTTATACTGTTCAGGCAATTCATCAATAAAAGCAGGAAGGTTAATGTCTTTGCCCTTAATTGACAGGTCTAATTTTGTTATTTCAGCTTTATTATTAATTAGGCCTGATATATCAAAACACATTTTCCCCAAGCATAACTGCCCCTCTGATATATTATATGTTGCCGCCTCATTATTAACACGCAATGAAAGTGATATGTCAGCTTTCCGCTTATTTAAAAAGTGCAGGTCGTCAATAAGAATGTCTTTTACTAAGACATCAGCATCCATAGTAGCCTTAAAAATATTATCATAAAATTTTCCGCTAAGAACTCCTTTATTGATATTGAAATCGTATAGTTGTTTTATAGGTGCATAAATAAACCTGACATGTACATTATTGCAGGTAATTTTTTTCAACTCCAGTTTAAAAGATGAGCTTGTCGTATCTGTGCTTTTCTTCCAGAAAGTATAGTTGTCGGTATTGTCATTGTATATCTTTAAGTTAAGCCGTGCATTTATTATATCAATATCTTTTATTCTGTAATTATCCTGAAAGATATCAATTATATTGAAGTTTAATGACAGTTTTTCAGCAACTAAAAGAGTGTCTTTCTTTTCCTTTTCGGTAGCATCTTTAGCTGTCAGTTCGCAAAAGGTTAAAGAAGCATAAGGAAATTTTTTGAAAAGGCTTAATTCAATATTCTTAACACTTATCTCTGAGCGCAGATTTTTATTAAGCTCGTTAACAATAATATTTTTGACTTTATCCTGATAAAAGAAGCCTACAATCAGCGCAAAGATTATAAAACAAGCTATAATAACTGAAAGTGAAATAAAAAACCACTTTAAGATTTTTTTTATTATATTTTTTTTTACTTTTTGTTTCAAGGTGTTAATAAATAACTTTTAAATTCATGAATAAAGGTAAAGGGTATAATGGTATAAAGGAATAGGGACTGTGATTTTCTTTGGCACCAGATGTAAATATCTTTTTCTTTTTCATAAAATCTTTTTTCAATTTCAGTTGATTTCCTTAGCCTAATACCTTTATCCTCTCGTATATAAATACTTATAAAAATAACGGTAAACAAATCTTTGTCAAAATTAAAACATAAATATTGATTTTTTATTATTCAAATGCAATTATAGCAACCATATTTTGATTAAATATACTGCTTTAAGTTGTGGTTAGCTATATTAAGGTATTAAAACATTTACCTTTTGAGCAGCAGATTTAATTTCAAAAGTACCATTACCTACAATTTCACCTTCCACTTCTGCAAACATTTTTTGCTTAGGTATAATACCTATATTGGAAGTGCGATAGTGGTGAATTTTTTTGTAGCCAATATGTTTGCCTTTGTATAGTTTTGGGAGTTGCACAAGTATTTCAAAAAGGTTCATGGGCTCAATAATTACCATGTCAAGAAACCCATCCTGAGGGTCGGCCATAGGAACAGGCATCATGCCACCACCGTTGTATTTACAGATACCTACAGCAATTGAAAAAACAGACATTTCAAAAGTGGTATTGTCTAAAATAAATTTACATTCATTGGCTTTGTTGTATAATAGGCTGATAAACAGATTTTTAAGATAGATAAATTTGTTGCCAAAATTCAGTTTTATAGATTTGTTAACTCTTATTATTACTTCAGCATCAAAAGCAAGCCCAGCTATGTTAATGAAGTAGCGTTCTATCTGATTCTCATTATTAACAACAGTTACTTTCCCTGTATCATGAAGTATCACTTTGCCATTTAAAAACATATTGGTCAAAGTGTTTATATCTGATAGTATGTTATGGGTTTTAGCCCAGTCGTTTCCGGTACCTGAGGGTATCAATGCAAGCAAAATATTGTCAATGTCTGTTTTGCTTTTAAGTAATGCGTTCAGTACTTCATTTAGAGTGCCATCACCACCTACAACAATAAAATTAGTATGCCCTTCTTTAACAAGTGCAGAAACCAATTCTTCACATTTTTCCTGTGAAGGTGAAAGGAACTCTTTAAATACAAAACTTTTAGAATAAAGGTTGAGCTTAACACTTTCCCACAAATTGGTTTTATTACAATTAAGGGCATTGGGGTTTATTATGACGTTCCAGATATGAGGTATGGACATTTTAGAAAATATTAAAATATGGGAAATATAAAATAGAAGATAGATGATATGTGATAGAAAATATTAGTTGCCATTATGATGAACATATAAATTGTGTTTTCCAAATATTTATAATTTCTATCATCTATATTTTGTTTACTATTTACTATTTCTATCTAGTTTTGAATTTTATAAGTCTGTTTAATACAATCTCATTGCAGCATGCATCAGTACTCGCATTGTGGCAGCAGTCTCAAAATAAACTTCTTTAATATCTGGTGAAAATGATTTTATTTCAGTTAATGAAAAGTCGTCTTTTTTGAAAACTGCATTAATTTCATCGGTTTCATAAATATAATTATCATTTTTAAGTGTGAGAGAATAATACTGTTCATTGTTTTTATAAACTAAAACAATTTTATCTTGCTGTCTGCTGATAAAATAACCCAGAGGAGCTTTGTTGAAACTTTTAGTGGTTAAATAGAATTTTGGTTTTTTCAGATAGGGTGCTCCTGAAGTAGGGCAAAATGTATTGCAATTACCGCACTCATTACAAAAATCGCCTATATTTAATATCTGATATTTTTGATCTATTTTGAAAACATTATGTTTCTCTATTATTGTTTTTCCATCATTAAAACTGACTTTCGGTAAAACGAATGAAAGAGGTTCAGTTTTATAACTGTAATTGGCTTTATTAGGGCATACAGTAACACAGATATTGCATAACTGGTTACACAATAAACACCTGTTGGCTTCTTCAATCAGAGCTTTTTCTGTAAATGGGATTCCGGGAGCAGTGGTTTCATATTTGTTTATGACAATCTTTTCTAAATGTGAAAAGGCTCTCTTAGAACGCTTATACATAAGCTCATCATAGGTAAGTTCGAGTAGTGATTCTCTCTTTTCAGGATGAAAATTACTAATGCTATTTAAAATATCATAAGCTGCATTTTTACCATCAGCAACAGCATTTACAATTGTTGAAGCTCCTCTTGATGCATCACCGCCAATAAAAATGTTGTTGTTCGCTATTTTATTTGTCAACAATTTATTTAATTCATTTTCTTCAATGAAGTCAATATTTATATCTTGTCCAAGAGCAGGAATAACAGTATCAAAAGGAAGTATAAACTCAGAACCTTCAATAGCAACAGTTTTAGCTCTGCCTGAAGCATCTTTCTCTGCCAACTTCATTCTAAGACCAGTTATTCCTGTAACATTATTGTTTTTAGTATTGATTTTAATAGGCTGTGTAAGCTCTCTTACAGGAATACCTTCTGCCAGCAAGGCTTCAATTTCCTCTTTATCAGCAGGCATTTCTTTTATAGAACGGCGGTAAACAAGAGTTACTTTACCATTGTCTTTTACAAGTCGAGAAGCTGTACGGGCTACATCCATTGCTGTATTACCTCCACCTATTACTGCAATATTTTTACCTTTAAAATCAATATTGTTTTTTTTGATTGCAGACAAAAATTTGATATGGTCGAGCACACCCATAGCATTTTCTCCTTCAATATTTAATTTTTTAGCTTTCTGAGCACCAACTGCTATGTAAACAAAATTAAATTCTTCTTTAATTTTAGCAAAAGTTTTTTTGTCGATATTAGCATTGTAATGAATAGAGATACCCAAGCTTTTTATTCTTTCTATATCCAGCTGCAAAGCTTTTTCATTAAGTCTGAAATTAGGAATTGCTTCTGAAACCATACCACCGGGGATGTTTTTGCTTTCATAAACAGTAACATCTATACCCGACAATCGCAGAAAATAAGCACAAGATAATCCAGAAGGACCTGCACCAATAACAGCTATTTTCATCCCATTAAGAGGAAGGGGCTCTTTTATAAATCCTTTATTATTTTCGCTTATGTACCATTTTACATCTCTGATATGTAAACTTTCGTCATAATTAATACGTGTGCATTTAGCCTGACATTTGTGGTCGCATATCATGCCCAATACATTAGGGAAAGGGTTGGTGCAAAGAATCGTTTTAAATGCTTCATCAAAATTTCCGATAGAAGCTAAGTACATATATTCAGGGATATCCTGACTTGTTGGGCATGTATTTGTGCAGGGGGCTGCAATGCAATCAAAAGGCTTTAAATCCTTATTGGTTTTGATATTTTTCTCAAAAAAACTTTCTTTTTTATAGGTTTTGTTTTTAAGTACATCTTGAGCATAAAATTCAAGGTTTTTTAATGCTGCTTCTTTAATATTTATGCTCTCCTTAGTTTTTTTAATTATAAAATCTTCTATAGCGTTGGCATTGGTTTGACTAAAAGTTTTTTCTAGTTCTGTTGCATATTGCAGCAATCGGGCATAACCACCTGGTTTCAAGATGTCTGACGATACAGTTACAGGATACAAGCCACAAGAGATAACATCAGCGATGTTAAAACAATCAACACCGGCTGAAAATGAAATATTAAGAGTTCCGTTAAATTCTTTCTGAAGTTTATTGGCAACGTTTATACTGATAGGATGCAAAGCTCTGCCACTCATATACATTGACGGTTGTTCTTTAGGAAAAACATTCCTATTGTTAATACTTTCAAGAGTATTTGTAAGCTTAACACCAAAAAAAACATTATTTTTCTGAGCAGAAATTATTAGTTTTTTTAATATTTCTAATGCTTGTGGATATTTGAGGTCATGTTCAAAAGCCTCATCAGGAACTTGTGTATAATAGGAAAATGTTTTGTTCAGAATTTCCTTTACACTTTCTTTGCCTAAAAGTGTAGGGTTAAGTTTAAGGATGGTATTGAGTTTTCTTTCTTCAATAAGATAACGCGTTATCTTCTCTATTTCATCAGGAGGGCACCCATGCATTGTTGACAGGGTAACATTGTCGGAAATGCAGTTCGGAATCTGCAAACTGATTATTTCTGGATATAATGAACTCAGTTGATGTATTTTCTGCTCTTTCTCTACTTTGCAATTTTTCATTTTCTCAAAGAACCATTGAACTTTAGGACTTAATATGCCCTCGAAATTGTATCCGACACTCATATTGAAGATAACACCGGGTGTTTCTTTACTGCCATTTTGTTTGTGATTAATAACATGAAGCATTATCCATGCATTGAGATATTCGTTGAAGGATTCCTCTATTCTCAACTCCTGAGACCATTCGCAGTTATAACCTTCGTCGGCCATATCAATACAAGGTTTAGAAATTTCAAGTTCGTCAAGAACCTGAACTGTTTTGAGTTCAATATATCTCGCACCACTCAAATAAGCCATTATGATATTCTGAGCCATCTGTGTATGAGGTCCGGCAGCCACTCCAAAAGGCGTTGACAACCTTTTGCCAATAAATACACCCTTTAGAATATCGTTGTTTATAAATTTTAATTCTTCTGTGAGTCCAAAAGAGGAAAGGTTTTTAGGATTATCAAATATTTTGTACAACCGTTCTATAGAAATTGTAGAGAATTTGTCAGTCATTTTTTATTAATTTTGAACAGCAAAAATACAGAATTGACTTAATAAAATGGGGAAAAAACGTGATTTTTCTGTTGTGATTTTAGCTGCAGGGCTTTCTGAACGTATGGGTGAGCCTAAAATGTTTCTTAAATGGAATAAACTTTCATTTATTGAAAACATTGTTGAGGGGTACATTAATTTTGGCTGTAGAGATATTATTGTCGTATTAAATGAAAGAGATAAATTGCAATTTGAAATGCTTAATTTATCTGGTAAAGGTATTAAGTCTGTTGTAAACTATCATGTTGAGCTGGGGCGTTTTTATTCGCTTAAAATAGGATTGACTGCACTTTCAAGAATACACCATTGTTTTGTAAATAATGTTGATAATCCATTTGTAGAACTTAATGTTCTTACTTCGATGAAAAACTTGGTGAGGGACAACAACAATGTCGTACCTTTTAGTCAGGGTAAGAAGGGTCATCCTGTTTTAATAAGTAAAGAAATAATTAAGAATATTATAAGAGAAAAAGATTTTTCTTTAAACCTTAAAAAATATTTAATGGATTACGATTGTGTATTATGCAAAGTTGATTCTGATAATATTCATATTAATGTGAACACATTCGAGGATTATAAAAGAATTATAGATGACAATAAGAAGTATAATTTAATATCATAAAAAAAGGAATCAGTATCTTGTAAGTGAGAAAATTAAATTAATTTTGCAATTCATTAAAAAATCAAAAATATAATTTAATATTAAAATGGGCATATTCAATAAATTAATGGATAAAGAAGCTAAGCTTTGCGTTATTGGCTTAGGTTATGTTGGTTTACCAATTGCTTTGGAATTTGCAAAGAAAATTAAGGTTATTGGTTTTGATATTAAATCTGACAGGGTTGAGTTGATGAAGCAGAAAATTGATCCGAGTGAAGAGTTAGATGCCAGTGCTTTTGATGGTACTGATATTTATTATACTGCCAATCCAGATGAAATATCAGAAGCATGTTTTTATATTGTCGGCGTGCCAACACCTATTGATAAACATAATTTGCCAGACTTAACCCCGCTTTTGGCAGCTACCCGAACAGTTGGTAAGGCTCTTAAGAAAGGTGATTATGTTGTTTATGAATCGACAGTTTATCCTGGTTGTACTGAAGAGGATTGTATACCAATCCTGGAAGATTTATCAGGTTTAAAATTCAAAGAGGATTTTAAAGTCGGTTTTTCACCTGAAAGAATTAACCCAGGAGATAAAAAACACTCTCTGACTTCTGTGGTGAAAGTTGTTTCAGGTTGTGATGAAGAATCTTTAGAAAATATTGCTAAGGTATATGAACTAATTGTTCAGGTTGGAGTTCATAAGGCTTCATCAATTAAAGTTGCAGAAGCTGCAAAAATTATTGAAAATACCCAGCGTGATGTTAATATAGGATTAATGAATGAGTTATCAATAATTTTCAACAGAATGGGCATTAATACTTATGAAGTGCTTGAAGCTGCAGGAACCAAATGGAACTTTTTAAAATTTTATCCGGGTTTGGTAGGGGGGCATTGTATTGGTGTTGACCCATACTACCTTTCTTTTAAAGCTAAGGAATACAGGTATCATCCTCAAATAATAAATGCAGGTCGTTTTGTTAATGATACAATGGGTTTTTATGTAGCCAAACAGTTGGTTAAGAAGTTGATTTCTCTTGGTAAAAATGTTCTAAATGCAAAAGTACTGGTAATGGGTGTTACATTTAAAGAAAATGTTACTGATATAAGAAATTCTAAAGTTGCAGACCTTGTTAATGAACTCATATCTTATGGCGTTGTTGTTGACGCTGTTGACCCTTTTGCCAATCATAAGGACATCAAGCATGAATACGGCTTTGAAATGATTAGTGTCCCCGACAAGAACTATGATGCTATTATTGTCGCTGTTAGTCATGATGAATACTTAAATTTAAAAGAAGAGGACTTCATACAACTATTAAAAGAAGGAAACAAAGGTATTTTGTTTGACATCAAAGGCCTATACAGAAATAGAATTAAAAGTTTAAAATACTGGAGTTTGTAACAGTGTTTTATTTGCTTTTTAAATTCACCGAACCAATAGATAATCTTATTATACACAATTTAAAGGGATGGTTATACGATGGTTTTACCATTATGTAGTTTGTGTACTTCAAATTAAAAAGTTTCGTGTATATAATATACTATAAATATGAAAAAATGTTATAAAAATCAAACCTGCTTTTTTGTTTATTCCATTATACTCTGTGTGTTATTTAATATTAACTTGTCAGCACAGGATATAACTTTAAAAATTCATTTACGTGGAGTTTTTGAAAGTAAAATATCATTACTGCCTTTGACAGGAACTAATATCTTAAATCCAATAGCTGAAAGAGAAGGCATCCGAAATGGTGAAACTGCAATTATTACTGTTCCCAGAGATAAGCTTCCCGGAGAGTTTGTACTGCGTTTCGATTACAGAGATAAAGAAACAAGCACCCCTTATCCTTCTGAAAAACACATCATTATTTACAATCAGGATTTAGAATTATGGGTATATCCTCCTTATTGTAATAATATGGACAGTACCTATTTTCAAAAAAATGAAAAAGAAAATGCTTTGTATGTCCATTTTGCTAAAGAAAGTGGAAAACAAAAAGAAAAGCTGATATTGCTGCAAAATTTTTTAATTAGCTATGATGACACACAATCGAACTTTTATCAACAAGGAATTGAAGAGTATGACAAAAGACGCATTGCATTTAACCAATGGTTAACAGAACAAATAGCAAAACAAAATGGATTATTTGTCAGCCATACCTTTGTGTTTCAGTATATGCCGCAAATTGCATTTAAAGGGAGCGAATCAGATAGAATTCAAAGTGTGTTAACTCATTATTTCGATGGCATAGATTTTAAAGATACATTATTAATAAACACCAGCGGATTAAAAGAGTGGATGAATGGTTATGTAAATATATATGGTGCAAGGGCTGTGACAGAAGAACTTCGCGATTCATTATTTACTTTAGCAGGAAAAAGAGCGATAGAAAAAGCCAGTCTTGGGCATCCTAAAATGTATGGCTGGATGGTTGATTATTTTTATAATGGCTATGAATCATACAATATACAGAAAGGTATGGCAATGTTACAAACACATATTGATAACCCCAGATGTTTAACATCAAAAAAGCAACAAATAATAAAGCGCCTGGAGGGCATGGCAAAACTAGTAGCCGGCACACAATCTCCTGATTTTACTCTTACAAACGCAGAAGGGATTGAATTTAATTTTCATGCTTATAAAGGAACTGCAAAGTACAAATTGCTACTATTCTGGTCAGCCGATTGTGAACATTGTCAGCAGTTAGTTAATGAAATTAAACAATGGTATAATGAAGCCGGCAATAAAGAAAAGCTTAATATCATTGCAGTAAGTTTAGACGATACAGAAACAGAAGTACAGAAATGGGAAAACACAATAAAAACCCTTCCGGGATGGCAACAAATGCGTGCAAATGGTGGGGTAAATGCCCCTGTTGCTAATGATTATGCTATATTAAGTACACCTGCTATGTTTTTAATAGACAGCAAAAGCAACATTATCAAGAGCACTCCTGATAGCTTTGAAAAGTTGATAAAAGATTTAGAAAAGTAAAAATAGAAAACAAATCAAATTTACAGTTCCACTCACTTAGCATTAGTACATTAATTCACATAATACTATTTCAATGTAAATTGTCAGTCTTTGATACAACGGAGTGTGAGTCCCATTGTTTTATAGTTGCTGTTAGGTGCACAGTAGCCACTAGTGAAGAACAGGTTCAAGCCATTTTCAGCATCGGCCTGTGTACTGCTCCAATAGATGCCGGT
>Ga0114951_10001540_pt1 | contig 28112 bp, 23 predicted proteins | sample AM7aDNAmetaG_FD_88677 | JGI IMG/M metagenome (GOLD analysis project Ga0114951, IMG submission 88677) | Freshwater microbial communities from Finland to study Microbial Dark Matter (Phase II) - AM7a DNA metaG | ecosystem: Environmental > Aquatic > Freshwater > Lake | place: Finland: Lake Alinen... | reverse complement strand
TAATCATATTATTATTACTGTTTAATAACAGTAATATTATCGTCAAAAAAAATTAAAAAGCAACTCTTTTTTTACTTTTCCTTGTCCCAAGCCTCGCAACGTCCTATAACCACCGACACCGAGGTAGCGCACCCAGCGCCTGAGAAAAATCCGGATTGCCTCAAAAGTAGTTTGTAAACCAGGTCCGAAGTGACGCCAAGGCTTTCGCGACAAAGCCGCGCGGTGTAAAAAGCGCAGTCTGAGCCCTCTTATAGGTCATGATCCACCGCAGCATTCCAAGCGCGGGTGCCATGGAGGGATCCCGAACCAGCTCCTGAGGAGCTTCAACCTGCCGGGAAGTCCCTAGCTTTCCGTCCCTGGAGAATTCCTTCTGGACCCACTCCAGAAATCCATCTGTCGTGACCGCCCCGCCCGTAAAAAGAACATGCGGGTAACGGACTTTCTCCTCTTGCATAAAAGCGTCCGCCGACTCAAAGATCTTCGTGATCCAAACATGGGAGTGCTTGAAAAACTTATCAAGAAATTCCTTTCGCGGTATTGACTGCTGAACTTTATCGTTGCGCGTCACAAGAGGCACGAGCTCTTCACTCTGGCGCTCACGGGCATCCAGTGTCGCGAATGATTCTTTAACCTTTTCCGCATCCCGCTCTTCGATATTCCAATCTTTTGCCAGGCACTGCGTCAAATAATGCCCCCCCATCGGGAGGGTCCGCACTCCAGCCAGCAGACCGTTCTTCCAGAGAACGAGCTGAGTGGCATCATCGGCAATATCCAGGATCAGGACCCCCTCTTGTTTCTCGGCATCGCCCAGCACAGCCTCTGAAAGCGGAAGGACTTTCGGAAAATAGCCTTCCACCTCGAGATCCAGCGTCTCAAAAACCTTGGAAATATTGCGAAATGACTGAAACTCCATCGTATAGATCTGAAGCGTGACACCCAGACGTTCGGCTTCAAGGCCAACGGGATTACGAACAGCAGGCATGTCATTCACAAGAAAGGATTCCGGAATGGCTTGAAGTATCGATTCCGTCAGAGGCAGCGTCGCAACATTGCGCGTTTGCAAAACCACCGATTGAACTTCATGCGGGGTGATCGTGCGCCGCTCCTGGGAATAATATTCGCAACTTGAAAAACGGTACATCTTGAAACGGCTGTTCCCGAGAACCACATAGACAGGAACCTGTCCCCAGGCCTCGACCGGGAGAAGATCCTTGAGTAATTTCTCAAGAGAAGCGCTTGCATTCTGAAGATTAGAGACCAATCCCTTTTCAAAACCCTCAGGGAATAAGACTTCCGCATGCTTCAACACCTTTGGATTACTGCTCCCGATATCGCCAAGGATCACCACGAGCTTCCGGGTTCCAACGTAGACCACAACACAATTATTTCTCAAGTTCACAGTAATACTCATGATTTCCTTTTGACCGCCACACGGTCATATTGGAGGTCCATATATTCGATATTCTCACGGGGTTCCGTTTTGAAAAGATAGACGGCTTTTGTCAAAAAAGACAGACGTTCAGAAGCTCTTCGACCCAGTTGGAAATCCGGTCCTTCTCCGAGGCGCACCGTCACATTCCCATAAGGATCAAGACTTATTCGCGTCACAGCTTCCTGACGTGAAAGCGGGTGTTTGTGAAAAACCTTCATAAAGCGCAAAGCCTCCGCAAAACCTTTATTCTGAAGCCGGGCCCCGATCTTGGGCACTTTGAAACCTTCGCTGAAATCTTCGACCAGAATCCACGCGGGATCGATCGCAGGCCGCGATTCAATAATGAATCCGTCATCCGCGACTATCGCGTAGGGACTTCCAGGGTTCAACTGCACGTTGGCGATGGGCCTGCGCCTCTGGATTTCGATACGCACCACTCCCGGCATTTCACGGACGACTCGAACGCTTTGAGCTCCGGGACCCAGCTCGATCGTTGAAGCGATGCGTTTAAGATCAAGCATCAAAATATTCTTACCCAGGATCTTTTCTTCAAGCCTATGGACGCTCTGAGGTGAAAGGACATCGGGAGGAACGACCCTTATCTCCTGAACCTTAAGGGTACGATCCTCCTCGAGTTTTCTTTGGACGATCAGTCCTCCATAGACGAGAAGCCCCCCGACAAGGGCAAGCGGCAACATCTTCACGAGCACCCAGACGATCCCCCGAAAGAGAGATCTGGCCAGTGAAACGATTGAGATTTTTTTGCTTTTTTTATTTTTTTTAGCCATGTGAATTATTTACCACTCCATCGCGCAACTGCTTCCTGAAGCACTCTAAGGCATAACTCCTCAAAACTAATTCCAAGGACCTTTGCCGCCTTTGGCAACAGACTGAACTCGGTAAGCCCCGGGATACTGTTCACCTCGAGAACGAACGGTCTGTTCTTCCCGTCAAGCATCACATCGACCCGGGAAAACCCCTTGAGACCGAGGCCCCGGTAAACCTTGTATGCTATCGACTGTATCTTTTTAGCTACTTTGGCGGGTAGGCTTGCCGGTACTTCATACACAGTCATGCCCTTGGTATATTTCGCCTTATAATCATAAAAAAGTCTGGAAGGCTTCACCTCCACAATGGGAAGCTTGAGATCCCCGAGAAGACCGGCTGTAAGCTCTCGCCCGACGATCCGCTTCTCGATCATGATCTTTCCAAACTTCAAGACTGAACGTCTTAGTTTTTCGACGGATTCTTGAAAATCTTCAACCAAGAAAACACCCTGGCTCGACCCGCCGTCGAGAGGTTTGGCAAAAAAAGGCACTGGAAAAGACTCCGCGACTTTATGCCAGTTTTTTTTATCCAGCACGGCATAGGCAGGCGTCGGAATCCCGAGCTTCTCAAAGTAGCGTTTACTGATCGCTTTATCAAAGCTTTTCCTGCAGGCTGTGGAAGGCGAGCCGGTAAATCGAATCCGTTTACGTTCAAGCAGAGTCTGCAGGTATCCGTCCTCACCGCCATTGCCATGAAGCGCGATAAAAAGAAGATCCGCCGCAAGAATTTTTTCTGAGAATGTCTTCCGCTCCGCCGGATCAATCGGAAAGGACTTGATGCCGATGCGCTTAAGCGCGCGAGCCACAGCCCTGCCGGAACGAAGGGAAATACGCCGCTCCGCCGAAACACCGCCTCGGACAACCCCAATAGTCAGATTTTTAAGAGACGCAAATTTGCGACTCAGCAGTAAGGATGAATCCATAACAAAAATCAAAACCTTCTCTATCCGCGCAATACGCCTGAAACTCGCGGCAACAGTTGAAAATTTGGAAAATAAAATTAAGTTAAAGGACAGGCCTCAAGATGATGAACGAACTCTCCCGCTATATCTCCGATATCCCCCGCCCCCATGAATATCACGACCCCTGCCTTCAGCGGATGTTCGGAAAGATAAGGAAGGATTTGCTCCTTATGAATTACCGAAACATGGCGATGTCCCGTTTTCAAAACCTCCTGATAGACAAGATCGACATTCACCCCATCGGGATTAGCTTCCCCCGCACTGTAGATATCCGTAAGGACAACTTCTTCAGCATCATCAAAGGCGTGGCCAAAATCACGGTAAAGATTTTTGGTGCGGCTAAAACGATGCGGTTGAAAAATCACTCGAACATATTTCCCGGCCTCATGGAGTGCCCGCAACACAGCCTTCACCTCGGTGGGATGGTGAGCATAATCATCCAGAACCAGGTAGTGCGGGGTTTGTCCTTTGAGTTCCATGCGCCGGCGAGTTCCTTTAAAGGTCGAAAGCGCTTCGCAGACCAGATCCATATCGAAACCCATATGCAACAGGATGGAAAGCGTCGCCAAAGCATTGGCGATATTATGCCGCCCCGGCACAGAAAGCTTCATGTGAGTACTGTAAAACCCCGATTCATAGAGATCAAACTCGGAACCAAAAGCTTTGAAGACAATATCCTGGGCAGAATAAAAGCATTCCTCAGAAAATCCAAAGTTCACACTTGGGCGGCCGCTCTCACGAACAAGCAAACTGAGCGCCGGGTCATCACCAAAATATGCGACGAGACCGGGATCTTCAACCTGGCTGAGAAAACGTCGAAAGGAATTCGTCAAATTTTCCAACGTCCCATAATGATCGAGATGTTCGGACTCAAGATTCGTGATGATCGAATAATTCGGGGCGTAAAGCTCATGGGAGCTGTCACTTTCATCGACCTCGCTAACCCAATATTCTCCGCAGCCGGCAAAAATGTTCGTGTTGTAGTTAAGCATATCACTGCCGACAAAGCACGTGGGATTAGCCCCAAGCTGCGAAAGAACGTGAGAAACCATCGCCGAGGTGGTGGTCTTACCATGAGTTCCAAGAACACCGATGGATGTCTCGGCATGATTTAGAAGAGATGCCAACACCTCCGCCCGATGATACACCTTGCGGCCCAACCTGCGGGCTTCTTTGAGCTCCAAATGATCTTTACTGATCGCGGTGGAATAGATGATCAGGTCAGCATCTCCAAAACCGATCGAATTCTGCCCGAGGCCTACGGGAATACCGGAACTCCTGAGGGCCAGAGTAACGTTAGTTTCTTTGCGGTCCGAACCTGATACAGCAAGACCCAAATGTCTCAGAATACGGGCAAGCCCGCTCATGCCCGAGCCGCCAATCCCTATGAGATAGGCTGACCGGCAGTCCCGAATAATATTATCGCTTACGATCTTCATAGGGCTTCATCATCTTTCCGGCTATTTTGACAAGTTCTTCCGTAGCGTTCGGCATTGCAAGTTTTTTGATCGTTCCTCCGAGAACATCAAGAGCCGCAGGATTTCTCATAAATTCCCGCAAATGTCCGGCAATCCATTCTATCGCCTCAGGATTTTCATCGTGAAATATCAGCCCGCCTTTTCCCGAAAAACTTTCGGCGTTATGCTTCTGATGTCCTCCTGCGTGAGGAAACGGGATCACAAGCGCAGGAACACCAAAAGCTGCCAGCTCAAAAAGTGTGCTCGCCCCCGCTCGGGTAATGGCAAGATCCGCGCCCCTTAAAAGAACATCCATCTCACTGCAAAACGGATACACTTGATTTGGAAATGAGAGTTTCTGATACCGCTTGAAAACCCAAGGTTGATCCTGATGACCCGCAATATGTATAACGGCAATTATTGATCTTTCTTCATGGGTTAGAGACGATAGGGCCTCCACAACAATGGAGTTTAAACCCTTAGCCCCCTGGGACCCGCCGACTATAAGCACCGTAAAGAGATCGCGCGGCACCCTCGGGCCCGATCTCGCTAAAGCTTCCGCCATAAATGACCTTAGCGGCAACCCTACGGTGTGCAGAGATTTCGGTTTTTTAAGAAACCGCGTCCCCTCAAAACTCTCTGCTACGACATCCATATGCGGCAAAAGCCACTGGGTCGCCTTCCCTGGAACTTTATTCTGCTCATGGATGAGCGTCGGCATCTTCATCCAATGCGCCGCCATCATCCCGGGATAAGACACAAAACTTCCAAATCCGACGCACAGATCCGGCCTATTTTTTTTCAAAAAGAAAAAAGACAGGATCAAAAGATAAGGAAAAAGGAAGAACGGTTTTAAAGTCTTCCATGAAAACCCCGCCGGAAACCCAAACTCGGGAAGATAAGTAACCGAACAAAAGATCCCCTGCGGCATTTTGTCGACAAGCGCTTTTGCCCGGTGGCATGTCACAAGCGCTATCGCAGAATCAGGAAAACGCCCACGAAAGCCTTCGCTAAACGACTGCGCGGGAAAAATATGTCCTCCCGTAGGGCCGGCATAGACCACAAGGCGTCTGCCGGTCCGGGAAGAATGGGATTGGCCCGGCTTATTCGAATCAGGAGCCGCTTCCATATCAGGAAGAAGATCGCGGCTTCCGGCGATCCACAGACATAAGGATCCCTACAGCGATCAAATTCACAACAATCGAACTTCCTCCATAGCTGATAAAAGGCAGCGGCAGCCCCTTGGTAGGGACCAGCCCCGTCGCCACCATCATATGGAACACGGTCTGAAGGATGATCAAAAGAGTGATCGACGTGATGAGAAGCTTTTCAAAAGGTTGCTCCGCTTTCTGGGCCATGCGAACACAGCACAGGAAAAATACAAGATAAAGAGCCACGACCAACAAAACACCGATAAGGCCTAATTCTTCCCCGATCACTGCGAGAATGAAGTCGTTATGACTTGAAGGAAGATAAAAAAGCTTCTGCGTGCTTTGCCCGAGACCGACCCCATGAACCCCGCCCGAGGCAAACGCCAAAAATGACTGGATGATCTGAAACCCCGAACCCAGAGGATCTTCCCAGGGATTCAGATACGCCTCAAGACGGCTCAGCCGGTAGGGAACCCGGATGATCAAAAAATAAAGGGCCGGAAGCAGCACGGCCACGGCACCCAAAACGTAGCGCAACTGAAGCCCGGCAAGGAAAAAGATGATGCAAGTGGTCATCACCATAAAAGCCACGGAACCCAAGTCCGGCTCGAGGATCGTCAAACCGCAAACAAGACCGATCATGATGAGCGGCGGGAAAAAAACCGTCACATCCCCTTTTTGGACCCAAGCGATCTTTCGCCCCAGATAATCCGCCAGATAGATACAACACGCTAACTTCGCGAATTCCACAGGTTGGAATTGCAGAGGGCCAAAATGAAGCCATCGTCGCGCACCGCCGGCCGAGTGTCCTATCACCGGAAGATAGACCGACATCAAAAGCATGATTGCCATCAACATAAAGGCACGCGCATATTGCTTGTAAAAGTTCAAGGGCAGTGATGCCGCTATGAAAAACCCTATCGTGCCAAGAAGCACGTAAAAGACTTGCCGGATAAGAAAGAACGCCTCATTTCCGTGCCAGTCATGCGCAAGAACACCGCTGGCGCTGTAGATCATAACGATCCCTATGGCAACCAGCACGTACGTCACAACGAACAGCAAACGCGCTTCTTTAGACATACGATTCCCGATTGGAAAATACGGTTAATAAGTTAAAACGATCCAAGTCGATCAGCTTCCACAGCCCACACACTATACAGCAGGTCGCGGGTCGCGCGTCGAGAGCTTCTTCCTGATCAGCTCTTTAAATTGCCTTCCACGCTCCTGATAATTCTTAAACATATCGAAACTTGCGCAGGCCGGTGACAGAAGCACGGTGTCACCTCGCCGGGCCTTTTCAATGCTCAAAGAGCAGGCCTCGTCGAGACTATCAGACTCGATCAATTCCGTCACACCCTGCCAAGCTTCTCGCAAAATGGGCCGCGCCACGCCCACAAGGATCGCAACACGAACCTTCCGCGCGATCACATCCCGTAGGGACCTGAAATCCTCGACTCCGGTCTTGTATTTGCCGCCGCAAACAAGGACCACCGTTCCATCCCCTGATTTCTCAAGAGCCCAAAGAAGCGACGCGGTGGTCGTCGCCTTGGAATCGTTCACAAAGCTGACTCCGTCCTGCTCCGCGAATTTTTCAAGACGGTGTTCGATCCCCCCGAAATCAGCGATCGCGCTCTTAACAAGTGCCGCAGGCAATCCTAAAGCATCGGCGGCGCAAAGAAGAGCCGCTTCATTGGGATTTGCCGCAAGACGCTCGTCAAAATACACACGCAGGGCGGACGTCTTAAAGTCAGGGAAAAACTCCCGCTCGTCACTTTTCCGGCAGATCATTGTACCCGAATCTGTCATGCGGCGAAAAAGATTCATCTTGGCCTCAGCATATTCATTTGCGTTCGCATGCCAATCCATATGGTTTGGATAAAGGTTCAGAAGCAGGCCCACCGAAGGCGCAAAGGTCGCGCAATGCATCAGCTGAAAGGAGCTCACTTCAAGAAGGACGACCGTTTCCGGCGTGATCGCAGAGAGCTCCCCTATCCAAGGGTTTCCGATATTGCCGCAGAGAATGACTTTCCGTCCGCTCGCCTTTACTATCCCGGCAAGCAGCGTTGCCGTTGTCGTTTTACCGCAGGAGCCCGTCACCGCTACAACGGTTTTTGCGGCAGAAAACCAACTCGCCACTTCGATCTCGCTATAGACAGGCTTCTTCGCTGCGACAATCGCCTGATAGATCTTAGACCCGGGAGGGATACCGGGAGATATCAGGATCCAATCCGAATCAAGGATACAATCCAATGAATGGGTTCCGGATTCCGCCTGGATACCCCGCCCCGCAAGCCGGGCGACATTCTCCTGGACATCCGCAGTATCGGCAAGATCGGAAGCAAATACATGATAGCCTTTCTCCTGAAGGCAGAGAGCGCTTAAGTAGCCGGTATCCCGCAAGCCTAAGATCGAGACCTTGGTCCCAGAGACCGGTTTCATCTCAACGCACCTTCAGAGTGCTAAGGCCGACAATGGCCAGAATGAAGGCAATGATCCACAAACGTATCGTGATTTTTGATTCCGGCCAGCCTTTTCTCTGGAGATGGTGATGAAAAGGCGACATGAGGAAGATCCTTTTCTTCCGGAGCTTGAAACTTGTCACCTGCAAGATCACGGAAAGAGCCTCCCACACAAAAATTCCGCCGACGATAACGAGCACAAGTTCCTTTTTCGTAAGCACCGCGATAGCGCCAAGAGCTCCGCCAAGGGAAAGCGATCCGGTGTCTCCCATGAAAACCTCGGCGGGATAGGAATTGAACCAGAGAAACCCGGCACTCGCGCCGGCAAGAGCCGCGCAGAAAACGGTCACTTCGCCCGCCTCGGGAATGTGCGGGATCGCCAGATACCTCGCAAAATCAAAGTGGCCGGTCACATAGATGATCAAGGCGAACGCTGTCGTCGTGAAAAGGGTGCACCCTATGGCAAGGCCATCAAGACCATCGGTGAGATTCAAGGCATTTGACGTCCCTGTAAGAACGAGGACCACCCAGGGAATAAATAAAATTCCAAAATCAATAACACCTTTTTTTAGGAGCGGCAAATAGAGCCATTTGTCGAAAGTCGGATCACAGTAAAGATAGATACCGATCGCAAGCCCCATCATCAATTGTCCGACGAGTTTGGTCAGAGAACTCAGCCCCTCCGAACTCTTGGAACGCAGCTTAAGCCAATCGTCCAAAAACCCGACAAACCCGAACCACAGCATCACGATCACCATCATCACAACATATCGATTCGTTAAATTCCCCCACAGCAAGGTCGAGGCCACCACGCTGGCCACGATCAGTATCCCGCCCATCATGGGGACATCTTTTTTATGTTTGTAATGCTCATGGATGGCTTCGGCGTGAGCCCGTTCCTGGTTTGTGACGGCACGCAATTGTTTTAGCCAGGCAATGCAACGAGGCCCAAACCACAAAGACAGGAAAAAAGCCGTCACGCTCGCTCCGGCAGAACGGAACGTGATATAGCGGAAAAGATTGAAGATGATCGAATTGTCCGCGAAATGATGCAGGAAATAGAGCATGGTCTAGTATCTGACTCGAAAATTATTGATGTGCTGGAACTGAGAAATTGCGAATACCTTCCAAGATTTTTTCAACATGCATGCTTCGTGACCCCTTAAAGAGCACAAGGTCACCGGCCCGCAAGACGTCCTTCAAAGCGACAACGACTTGATCGCTATTTTCAAAATGCCTGGCATCACAGCGCGCACCGGTGCTAACTATCGCTTCAATGCTCGCGTGTGCTAATTTACCGTAAGCAAACGCCATGTCCGCGCCGGATGAAACGACCTTCTCTCCCAGCTCGCGATGGAAGCGCCCCTCATCAGGACCCAGTTCACGCATGTCGGCAAAAACCACTATCTTTTTTCCGTCTGCGGAAAGGGAACAGAATGCGTCAAGCGCGCTCGAAAAGGAAACGGGGTTCGCGTTGTAGCTGTCATCGATCACGCGGACGCCGCTTGCAAGCATTGTCTCACGAAATCTTCCTGATGCAAAGTCCACATCATTCCATCTTGACGGAATTTCCTCCCAAGAAAGGCCCAGATTCCTCGCCATGGCTATCGCAAGACCCGCATTAAGTGAAAGGAAAGCCGCTTGTCCCTGAAACGAGTACGGCCCGCGACCATTAATCAAAAAGGAAACGAATCCCCCTAAGGAGCTGGCGTCCGAGATGCGATATTCCGCCGCATCAGAATATCCCACAGTAATAGCCATCCGGCCCTTTTGACGGATCATATCAAGCAACTTCGCATCGCCGTCCGGCACAACAAGCGGGTCGCCTGGGCTTAGATAGTCCGCAAGCTCCAACTTTGTTCGATATACATTCTCAAGCGAGCCAAACCCCGCCAAATGCGCGGGCCCGATCGGCGTGAGTATTCCCCCTGAGGGCATCACAAACTCCGCAAGAGCACCGATCTCGCCGGGGGCACTTGCGCCCATTTCCATCACGGCATACTGATGAGACGCATCCAACCGGGAAAGCATGAGGGGTACGCCCAAATGATTATTCAAATTTCCCGCCGTCGCAAGTACCGAATATTTCCGGCGCAATAAACAAGCAAGAAATTCCTTAGTCGTGGTCTTCCCTACGCTCCCGGTAATACCGATTACTTTAACAGACAATATTTTCCGGTAAGCCGCTGCAAGGGTTGTCATCGCTGTCTGAGGATCCGCGACGGAGATAAGATTAAGAATATTACAATTCATCCCTCTGAGCGCCTCAAAAATAGCGTCTTTCTGCTTTATATCGATCAGAGCTCCGGAAGCGCCTTTCTCAAAAGCCTCCGGGAGAAAAGCATGGCCATCACTCCGTTCCCCCTTGAAAGCAACGAAAAGATCCCCTGGCTGAATCGTACGGGTATCCATGGAGAGGCTGCGGATTTTCAGCCCTAGATCCGGCAATTCCGGTGAAACTCCGAGCCAGCGGGTCGCGTCAAGATAGGAAAACACGGCTTCGTCTTTTCAAAGCAGAGTCAACGACGTCGCGATCACTAAAGGGAATCTTTCCATCCGCGAGAATTTGATAATCCTCGTGGCCTTTCCCGAGAACGAACACCACATCGCCGGGTTTTGCAAGCGCAACAGCTTTTTCAATGGCCTCTTGACGGTCAGGGATCTCAAAAATACTGCCGGGCGCCGTCAAAGGCCGCGGCAAGCCTGCGCGCATGTCATGAAAAATCTCTTCGGGTTCCTCGGATCTCGGATTGTCGGAGGTCATAATGATAACGTCTGAATACCGGCATGCGGCCTGTGTCATCAACGGGCGTTTTCCACGATCACGGTCGCCGCCGCAGCCATAAACGGTCAGGATCCGCTTGGGCTTCATCTGCTTCGCGTCACGAAGCACTTGTTCAAAGGCGTCAGGCGTGTGGGCATAGTCGACAAAAACAGTATAGTCAGTTCCCGTTCCGATCCGCTCCATGCGCCCCGGAATTGCGGGGATCTCTTCCAGCGCACCGCGTAAATCGCTGAGATCATACCCCAGAAGATCTAGGGAGCTGAGAACGGCCACGGCATTCGAAACGTTATACCTCATAGGCAAACGGATCTGAAAAGGATACTCCTTGCCGCGGCAGCACAAAACAAAGCGGCTACCCTGAAAACTCATCTGAAGGTCTTTTGCGTAATAATCGGCCTCTTCCAGAACGCTGAAAGTTTTCGCACGGGGCATCTCTTCGATGAGGCGCCTTCCATAGGGACAGTCTTTATTGAAAAGCATTTGCCGCGGAGCTTGCGGGCCGGTAAAAAAGGTACGCTTCACTTGAAAGTACTCTTCCATACTGTGATGAAAATCCAGGTGATCCTGAGTCAATTGAGTGAAAACGCCAAGCTCGTACGTGAGACCGTAAATGCGTTGCTGGCTGATGGCATGAGACGAGACTTCCATGACGCAATGCTTCACTCCCTCCTGGAACATCTGATGAAACATGGGGATCAGCACTTCGGGGCCCGGCGTAGTATTGACCGCTGGAACTTTACCGGAAGGCAACTCATACCAGAGAGTACCAAGATAAGCCGTTGGGAATTTCTCGCGAAGGAGTTTGTGAAGAAGATAGGTCGTCGTGGTTTTACCATTCGTCCCCGTCACCCCGATCAACTTGATCTTTTGGTCGGGGGAATCATAAAAATTACTCAAAAGCATGGCGAGCGCGGCCCTGGAATCACGCACGCGAACTCCCGTCACGTGAGGCGGTATCGTCACTTCCGGTTCCTTCTCAAACACAATAACAGCAGCTTTCGCGAAGATCGCCTGTCCCAGGAAGTCATGACCGTCCATGCGATCCCCATGACAGGCTACAAAAATATCTCCGGATTCAACCGCTCGGGAATCCGAAGTGATTTTGCTCAAAATGCGCTTGGAATCCCAGTGATACTTCTCAAGAACGGGAATCCCTTTAAATAGATCATCAAGACGTTTACGCATGCGGACTTTTAAACCTCATAGTCTTGGGGTCGCGCGTTTATCGACCCCTTTTAAAGAAAACTGAAAACTTTTGGACAGGACCTCGACCTCATTGATCCCTGTCAACCCGCGCCGGCCCAGAAGAATGTCTGCCACGATGGAATCAACCAACGCTTTCTCGACACCCTCTTGCAATGCCCAGCTACCGAGAAGTTTTATCTTGCTCGCGGTGCTCGTCATGATAATACGAATACCCTGCTGAGAGACAAGGGTCAGCGGATCGAATTGAACTTTAAAATTCCCATCCACCAACTGGACCCGGTCTTTCCAGGTAAAAGCCCCGTGCCGGACTTCGAACGCGGGAGTAAACAGAGACGGAATATACTGCCCGCTCATCCGTATCTTGAGTCGCGCCTGAAGCTCATGATAGACCCAGAAATTCAGACCAAGCGACAGAACGCTCAGAATCCCGCAAACGACCAGAACGAGTTTTAGCTGTCTTAAGATTTTCATAAGCCTCTCTGGACATTTTTCGATCCGGCTGAGATCTTTTGAGGAAGCACAACGATTTCAACGCGGCGGTTCTTGTCGCGGCCCTCCTCCGTGGTATTCGCTGCCACGGGATGATATTCCGAGTATCCCACGACCCCGAATCTCTGCGGGTCAAGCCCCTGAGCTTCCACAAAATAATGAAGCACGGCGCTAGCCCGTCCTATCGAATACTCCCAATTGGTGATCCCGTCAGCGCCCTCAATGGGCTGATTGTCGGTATGCCCTTCCAGGCTCACCCGGTTCAAAAGAAGATCTTCCGACAAAAATCCCGCAATCTCTTTTAGGATCACTTCTCCCGCGGCTGTAAACTGTGATTCATCGGGGTCAAACAGTGCGTGATCCAAAACACGCACAACCAGCCCTCTTGGGTCCAGAGAAACGCTTACATCGCCCCTCGTGATCTGGCTGCTTAGCCTGGATTCAAGCACCGGAACTTTCGAACGAAAAGCCTCTCGATTCCCGACAGTTCCGTCCAACTCCTGATTCAGCCTCACGATCTCATTTTTAAGACTCTCGATCGTCGCGCTCTGCTGACGGACTAAAGACTTCGTCCCCTGATCTTCAGCCGTCGCGCAGCGGGTCGCTACAAATAGTGCCATCCCAAAGACACAGACCAAAATCCAAAAAGGCCTCAAAGGAACCTCCGAATTTTCGTAAAAAATCAGGAATGCGCGCTAATTTTCTGATACACATACCAGATCGCCAGAACCGATAGCACGTATGAGGAGGCAAGTAAAAGCCTAAAAAATACCGGCGTTTTACTCCTCACAACGGATTTGGAAACGCTTGCCCCGGCTTCCTTAGCGGACAGATACTGCGGCTTTCGAATTTCAATCTTCATTTTTGACACGTTTACCCCTCCGAAGTATTCTTCTCGGCTTTTCGATCATTCCGGATACAATTATCGATTTTCTCCAAAAGATCCTTATCCTTCACAACTCTCAGGAACGCATCGACAACTGCCGGATCGAATTGAGTCCCCTGATGTTTCACGATCTCATCTATAGCTTCCTTGACCGTCATCTGCTTACGATAGTGCCGTTTAGAAACCATAGCCATAAAAGAATCCGCAACCGCAACGATGCGCGCTCCGAGGGGAATCTCATCCCCTTTCATCCCCTGGGGATACCCCTTGCCGTCATACCGCTCATGCCGGTGCATGACGATCGGCAGGACTGGTTTGAGCGAACTGATTGAACGCAAAAGATTCGCACCGCGGATAGGAATGCTGCGTATTTCCTCGAGCTCCTTCTGCGAAAGCTTTTCCTTTTTCTGCCAAGCTTTTTCAGGAAACGCCAGCTGTCCGGTATCCAGAAGGAGTATCGCGCGCTCCAGATGGACCAACTCCGATCCGGGAAGTTCCATCTGTTTTCCAATCGCGATCACCATTTCCCCGACAATCTCGATGCTTCCGCGCTGATCTCCAAAGTGTCTTTTCATCAGTTCATTGATAGTCTTAATACTGCCCAGGGTCAGCTCCTCGGTCCGCTCAAAAAGCTGCGCATTCTTAATGGCAACTACCGCCTGTTCAGAAAGGGATTTCAATATCTCAAGATCCGTGCAAGTGAATGACTGCCTGTCCGCCTTTCCCCAAAGGGTCAGCACTCCCACGACATCATCCTCGATGAAAGGAACAGCGATATAACGATTTTTCAGACAGAATTCTCCGGTATCCGCGATGTGTCCTTCAAGGCCCCGCCCCAACCGCACCCGCTGTTTATGAACAAATTTCGGATGAGTTCCAAGTGAAAAAAACGGTATAAGATACTGCCTTTCCGGATCTGTCAACATGATCGAGCATCCGGAAGCCTTCAAAATTTGGGCGCTTAACCTCCCAATACGAGGCAACAACTCCCGCAAACGCAGCGAGGAATTAATAACGCGGTGCACTGAGTGCATGGTCGAGAGCGCTAAGGCTCGAGGATGAACTGTCTCATAAAAATTATTAAGTTCAAAATTCTTGTAAGCTAGCTCCACTTGGCTGGATAGAAAACAATTGAACGGCGCGATCAAAGGGCGGATCTCACGCTCGGGACGCTTCACGCAATCAAAGACAAGAAAACCCTTCAAAGCCCCTAAGTAGCGGAGCGGAAAAACAAGACAATTCTTGCCGAACGCGCAACGGTAAAAAAGCGGGAGCTTTTCCGCCGTCGCCACATTATGCACCAACTGATCCGTAAACTTACCGACAAAGGCTTCACACTCGTGCCGCTGCTCCGCTGACTTTAAAAAAAAAGGACAATTCTGCTTACGGTCAATCCGGATCAGCCGGTTTTTACCATACTCCTCGCAAAGGACGAACCACCCCATGGGTTTGCCGAAAATGCCAGAAAAAGACTCATACCCTTCCTGCCACTGAGGATTCGGGAGCAAAAACTTCTCAAGCGGCGTCAGAATGCGCTTCGGAGCCTTGGGGACATTTTTATCTGTCATGCCTTCCCTTAGAGTCATCGATGACTCCTGCGAACGCCTCTTCGATTCCCGGCTTTCGCTTCAAGAGCCCACTTCAAAACGTCGTAGGCAGACTCAAGCGATTCTGAGATCACTTTCGTTCCCGCCAATACGGGCATAAAATTCACATCACCCTTCCACCTCGGCACAATATGCCAATGTAAATGATCCGGAATACCGGCTCCCGCAACATCGGAAATATTCATACCGATATTGAACCCCTGGGGCTTCATCGCCTTCACAAGTGCCGTTCGAACCTTCTCCATCACTATAAAGAATTCCGATTTCTCGGCATCATGCATCTGCGACAAGCAGGCGATATGGCGATTGGGGACGATCATAAGATGCCCGTTGTTGTAGGGATAACGGTTAAGAATAACGGCGTGGTGAGCTTCCCGAAAGAGAACAAGATTCTGCTTGTCTTTCTTGTCCCGCAGAAGGGAACAGAAAAGGCAGCCGGAACGCTTAGCGGAGTTCGAGCGCAGATACGTCTTGCGCCACGGAGCCCACATTAGATTTTTGGATCTCTTCAGGTCCATGGATTCCTTGGGGTTTGCATAGAACAATCTTCGGAAGATCGTAAAGGTCCATCAGGCCATTAAGGATTCTCAAATCCCACAACTGCATCTTGGCTTCCTGAGCGATCAGCTTCGCGTTCTGATCTATTCCATCGAGCGCAATAAGAACTGTTCTCTGAATCTTACGAAGATGCTTTCGGTCCGCCGCGATCCTATCCATCTCGGGCTCCCCGATCCATTCCGGACTCAAATAAAACAACCAGCGTCCTCTGGAACTTCGTCCCAGGAACGAGGATATCGCTGGCGGCAAACGCTTAAGGAGCAGCACGTCAGAGAACTGCGGGCAAGGCTGTTTCTTCTGATCGATTTCAATGGCATCATTGCGGAATTCCTTGAGCAAAGCCTCGACGCGCAGTTCCAGATCTTCCTCGACCATACGGGAGCAGAGGTCTCTGGCACGATCCAGTTCATCCAACAAGTGTTTCCGTAGAATCCGTTCCTCGGGCAGAAATAACGCGTGACGCTTTTGAAAGACTTCCCGAAGCCAAAACCTGAAAAGAAAATCCGGAATATGGTAAAGAGATCCGCATTTTGCAACAAGCCCGTCTTCCACGAGCCGTTTCAGGACCTTCTGCGTCTCAGAAACGGTCTCTTCGATGAATGCCGCGATGGGGATCAGTTTATGCCTGCCTTGACTGAGCGCCAACACAGCCCGAACATAAGGACCCCGAAACTTCGTGAGCTGAACGCATTGCTCAAGCCGTTTTTCAAAGAGAAGCGCCAGCCGGCCGCGCCGGTCAAAAAGCTCCTGACAAAAAGCATCCAAAAGGACCGGGGCGCTGACATTCTGAGGAAACTCCCTTATTTCAGCCTGCTCAATCCTCTGAAGAAGAAGATCCAAATAGAGCGGCTCACCATCGGTCATGTGAAAAAGAAATCTCCTGAGCTCGGCAATCCATCGATGCGCGGGCATCCGCATGGCAAGGTACTGTTCCATCTCCATAAACCCGAACGGAGCCAGCTCAAGCACTTCAAAATTCCCAAATAGCAGGGAAAGTTTTTCCTGGAATATCTCTCGGGCGCGGTCCACAGAAGAGCTCGTGACAACGTAAAGGACATCCTTATCGATCATCATCTGTTTTCCGAGCAAAAGAAAAGGATCTGTGACCGGCAATTTTTCGAGTGACTGAAACTCATCGATCATGAGCACAACTTTCTTCTCAGTCTCACGAGCCAGAGTCCCGCAAAGCATCAGCAACTCCTTGACCGCAAGCGAATTCTTATCCTGCCGGAGCAGCTTCTGCAAATGCTTAACCGCGACAACTGTGTTCGGAATGATAAGCTCTGCTTCACGCAGCAGTCCGTTCAGTGTCTTAGGGATATTCAGCGTTCGGTCAAGAAGCGTCGCGCTTAAGACCGCGCCCATCCACTGAGTGAGAAGCTGGCGGCCGTCAATGGTCTCAGCTTTTACATAGACAGGGAGGAGTTTTGCATTTCTGGAGATCGATTGAAAAAACTCGCAAAGCAGCTGCGTCTTGCCGACGCCTGAGGAACCTAGTATTCCCACATTCTGGCGATAGCCGTTTTCGATACCATCGACGCGCTTTTGAAGACGCATCTGAATAACTTCACGCTTTAAAAAAGGCATACTCAAAATACCCGCCGCTATGAAGACGGAACCCCGAAAACGGGAAAACAGAAACGACGCGGGAGAGATATTATTTAAAAATTAAAACAACTTACCCCACTCCCGTCCATCGCCAGCACCCAAGGGAACCCGATAATATTACGCATCAAGACTTTCAAAATTAAACTGTCGCTATCTTACGTTTTTCAATATAGAAAGCAAGGACGAAAATCTTTTTTTCGGTAAAGCCGAAGAGCATTTTTTTGAAGAAAACACGGCGCTGAAGTCAGGAACGACATTTTGATTCAAAAAAGAGAAAAACTCGTTGGACTTGATCCGAAAGAACCAGCGCACGCCAAAAAAACTCCGGAAGGTTTCAAGTAAACCTCCGAGCCGGCTTGAATGGTTTCCAACCTCTCCCCTTCAGTCAGGCAGATCTGAAATCCGAAGAGGGCGACTGATGGAAATGACTAGACGCAGACCGCCGCTACTTTTTGCGGTGAACGCAGGACCAATCGATGGATTTCAGAAGCAGAGGGTGCTGCTTTAAGCCGCTCCTGCATATAGCGGTCACACAGAATCCACTTAATATTTTGAAGGATCTGACGCTTTTGCTTCTCTGCCGCTTCCCCGCTCGGAAGAATCAACGTAAAAATAAAATGCACGGGAAGACCGTCCAGAGATGCATAAGGTATACCCTCAGGACTGACGGCGAACGCAACAAGAGGTTGTGTGACTAGCGGAGTAAAACAGTGAGGGAGGGCGATTCCCTGCCCGATCGCAGTAGTCCCCATTTCCTCACGAAGTAGCAATAAATCAAGAACCTTCGATCTCTCCCGCGGGGTAAGACTCGAATCGGGCAGGGCGGCAACGATCTTCTTTAGCGCGTCCTCATGGTTTGACGCGACAAGTCCGGAAATAATATTTTGCTCACGCAACAAGGGATGCCCCATGAGTTGCTCGGTCCTGTCGCTTTTGTGTGCGGATCTTCGACACAAGATGCCGGCGCCATCTCCTGCGGGTGGTGCGCAAATCAAGCTTGAGAAATCGTAACGCCTCCCTCAAATCAGGAAACTCCTTTAGAGCCGCCTCGTCTTGCTCATAATAAAGCGCTGAAACACGAAATCTTTCAAGCTGTCTCATTCGCTGCTCAACCGCAGGTCTGAGCTCAACTGCGGCCGCACTCTCATTCAAGGAGATTTCAGAATAAAAATCCCGCCATTCTGCTTCAATTTTGTCGATATATGGCTTAATCAGCTGAGCGGTAATTTCCATTATTAAATCCTTTTCAAAATGTGCTGACTGTCAACTTATAGCCTTAATTTACTTTCTCTAATCGTCGCAACAGAGAAGCTAGCAGGAAGACCATTAAAAAAGCATTAAATAATAATTAAATCATTTAAAGACTCTGGATCCCGAGGATATTTAGGATATTGGGCATCGAGGCTAATCTAACTCTGGAAGAGAGGCATTTCTATAAAAACCTGAGTTCCCTGGCCGAGGGTACTTTCAAACCGAAGATTGGCGCCATGAGCGGCACAGATGGCCTGAACAATACTAAGCCCCAAACCTGCGCCGTCCTTAGATCGAGCCTGATCCGCACGAAAAAAACGCGTCCCGAGTTTATTCAGCGTCTTGGGATCAATTCCGGCTCCGGTGTCCTCGACGCTAACGATGGCCTTGTCGCGGCTAACTAGAATTAATCGAGCGGTCACCTTACCGCCAGATTCCGTAAATTTTATAGCATTGTCCAAAAGGTTCGAAAAAAGACGTTTCAGGTAAACCTCATCCCCAAAAACATGAGAATCCCCCGAAATATCCTGGACCAATTCGATTCCCGCCTGGCGCGCACGTTCGCGGCAGAGGGTCAAAACATGCTCGATCATCTTCGTCAAAGAAAGATCCTTCTTTTGCAAAATCAATTGCTTAGCATCATTGCGAACAAGAAACATCAGATCGTCCACGAGCCGGATGAGCCCGTTAACTTCTTCACTGATCACTCCGATAGCCTGGAGAAGATCCTCCTGAGAACGTGAACGGCGCAAAGCAAGATCGATCTCCCCGCGAATGATGGCAAGGGGGGTTTTGAATTCGTGGGATACGTTCGAGCTGAATTCCTGCACCGCACGCATGGAAGCCTCGAGACGGTCGATCATCTCGTTTAGGGTTTCCGCCAAACGATCCAATTCATCCTGCGTGGAAGTCCTCGGCAACCGGCTTTTCAAATGCGCGGCCGTGATCTTCCGGGCCTGCTGGATCATCTGATCGACGGGCTTCAGGAACCGCTTCGCCAGAAACCACCCGGCAATCCAGGCTAACGCAACTCCAAGTGGAATGATCACCGCGATAATGAGGCCCAAACGGGTCAGCGTTCTTTCGATCTCATAAAGAGGCTTCGCAACCTGAATGATGAAAAAGGGGCGGTCCCGGAATCGGACCAGATGATAATAAAGACGTATGGGATTTTTCTGGAAATGGATCGTCTGGTAGGAATCACCTTTTTCCATCAAAGCAGAGTCTCGCTCATAGTCTGGAAAAAGGATGTCACGCTCCCAACCGCCGAGATTGGATCCGATCAAGGACCGGTCAAGCCCGACAATACGGACCAAAAAAAGGCTTCTCGATATCCTTCGCTGTTTTTTCTCCCAATCCCTGATCCCCTTGGAGATCTCGAGCTGAAATTCCGAAGGAAACGCAAGAGCCCCCTTTTCACTCGCGGGCAACGTTTCAAGCTTCAAGTACGGGCGTTCCTCAAAAGCGGCGGTAATCCCTCCCACGATACTTTGCGCCTCAGAATACATAGTGCGCTCAACATCCCTGTAAAGTGCCCGGGAAAGTTCTGCGTACATCAGAATGGCAAATCCCGCGAGGAACACCGTCATCATGAACGCATAGCCGAGCGTCAGACGGAACTTAAAGGAACGAAACTGAATCATGGACAGGCAAGGCGGTAGCCCGTGCCGCGAATGGTCTCGATCTTGCTTTTGGAAGGAGTTTCCCCGAGTTTTTTTCGTAGAAAATTGATAAAAACATCGATGGTGTTACTCATCGGGTCGAAATGAAGGTCCCAAACGTGTTCGGCAATCGCCGTACGTGAGACCACTTCGCCGGCATGACGCATCAGGAACTCCAGGAGGGAAAACTCTTTTTGGGAAAGAGAGATCTCCTGATCTTCGGCCCACACCTGCCGTTTGATGAGATCCATCTTGAGATTAGAACACTGAAGAACAGTCTTATCCGTAAGATGAGCCGGCCGGCGGAGAAGAGCCCTGATCCGCGCCAATAATTCCTCAAAACTGAAAGGCTTCGTAAGATAATCATCCGCGCCATGATCGAGGCCCTGGATCTTATCCTCAACGGAATCTTTTGCCGTTAAAATAAGCACGGGCACAGTCTTGCCTTCTCGACGGTATTTCTGGCAGAGTTCCACACCGCTCATTTTGGGAAGCATCCAGTCCACGATCAAAAGATCGTACTCGTTAGTCATGGCGTATTCCCAACCCTTCTCACCGTCATAAGCGACATCTACGGCATAATGCTCTTCCTTAAGACCGCGCTCCAAAAAACTGGACATCTTTTTCTCATCCTCAACGATCAATATTTTCATAGAATCTCCTATTCCCCCTCAGGGTCAAAATGAACAGTCACATCCGCATTAGCATGAACTCCCTTGATCTTATCGATCAGGGATTCGGTCATGTCATGAGCTCGCTTAAAATCGTCCTCGCCCCGGATCTCGATATGAAAATCCAGGAACACCTGATTGCTGACCATCCTACTGCGCAAATTATGAACGCCGACAATCGATGGATGATGCCGGAGGATGAGCATCTTGATCGTCTTAAGCTCGGTGTTCGAGAGCCCACGGTCTAAAAGTTCAGAAACGGATCGCTTTAAAATATGGAGCGCTTCCTTAAAAATATAAGCCGCCACCAGGATCGAAACGATCAGATCCCAAACAACCCACCCGGTCCCTCCCACAAGAAGCAGCGCTGCAATGACACCGACATAGGCGACAAAATCCATGGAATAATGAGCTTTTTCCGTGCCGAGGATCAGCGAACGATTCCTTTTGGAGAGCACCTTCAGTCTCCAGGAAAGAAGCAGCGTCACGATCCCGGAAAAAACTATGACCCCGACCCCCAAGCCGATCTCCGACACATAGCTTCCCTGGATCAAACGCTTCACGGCCTCCACGATCACAAAAGAACCGCTCGCTCCGATAAAAAGACTCTGAAATAGAGACGCCAGGCTCTCGACCTTGCCGTGTCCGTAGGCGTGTTCTTCGTCGGGAGGCTTTGAAGCAACACGGAAAGCGAAATAATTGATCGCGGACATCATCATATCCAGCGTGGAATCCAAAGCCGAGGCCATGATCGACATGGAATGCGTCACAAGCCCGGCGGAAAACTTCACCAACGTTAGCAACAACGCGACCCCGATAGAAAGAATGATCGCTTGCCGCGCCTGCTTCAGGTATTGATCCATCCCCTCGTTTGTCATAAATCCCCTGGATTTTTAAAAAACATGTACTGCCCGCGAAACGATCTTAAACTCCTCTCAAGCGAAGCGCGAAATACTATTTTAGCGCCTTTAACGGATAATCCTGAGCAGGCGCTCCACCTCAGCAGCTAATTGCCCCGTCTCAAAAGGCTTGGGAAGAAACCCATCCGCATGATGCAGACGCCACGTTGTCTGTTCCTCAGGAAAAGCGCTCATTATCAGAACGGGGCTCTTGGCGTTCTTATCTGATTTTTTGGAAAGCTCGCACACTTCATAGCCCGAGTGCCCCGGCATATGAACATCCAGGATCATAAGGTGGTAAACGTTATCCCTCACCTTTTGCATCGCCTGATTGCCGTCTGAAGCATACTCCACCTCATGACCATTCCGCCGCAGCCGTTCCGTTACGATCAACCCCACGTCCATTTCGTCATCCGCGACAAGGATCTTCGCCATAAACTCAGATCTTTCTTTTAAACTGCTTTTCAAGATCCCCCAAAGAATACTTCATAATACTCGGGCGCCCGTGAGGACAGTTGAAAGGATTCTTGCATCGCGCGAGCTGTTCCAAAAGACCATGCATCTCCGGCAAAGTCAACGGATCCGAAGCTTTCACCGATTTACGTTTGCAAGCGATCATCGCCGCAACGTCCTCCTGAGCCCCTTTAAGGCGTGTCTGTGATTTCCCGGTTTCTCTTTCATCGACAAATTGTCTGAGAATCGTTAACGGATTTTCTTCTTTAAGAATCGACGGCAACGCGCGAACCACAAACGACTTCTCTCCGAAGAGCTCGATCTCAAAGCCGATCTTCGCAAGCAAAGGCATGTTTTTCTTCAAAACCTCAACCTGCCGCGGATGAAGCTCCAGGACTTCCTCCATCAAAAGACCCTGACTTGCCGGCCGTTCCATTTCAAAGTTTTTCATCAGAGATTCGAACATCACCCTTTCATGCGCCGCGTGCTGATCCACCACGACATACCCTTCCTCGGTTTCCGCCAAAATATAAGTACGATGAACTTGTCCGAGAATACGGACGATTCTTAATCCCTTCCCGATCTCAAGCGGTTGCCCGGCATGAACCTCCGGAGACACGACGTCCCCCACTGCGGCCTCCGCAACCCGGAGCGGGGCATCATGCAAAGCCATACGTTCTTCAAAACCGAAACTTGGCTCCTGAAATCTTCCGCTCACAAAAGAGGCTGAAGGCTTCTCATCTCTTTCGCGGAAGGATGGAACAAGATCGCCGCTTGATTGAAGCGTCCCCGCGACCGTTTTCTCGATCAGGGACTTGATGATAGACTCATGCGAAAGTCGGACCTGTTGCTTCGTGGGATGAACATTCACATCGACATATTTCGGGTTTAATTCCAGAAAGAGAATGGCTGCCGGGAACTGGTGTTGCATCAGATGCCCGTGAAATCCGGCCTGAAGACCGTAACTCAGGCCATACGCTTTGACCCACCGGTGATTGATGAAGATGAACTGCTTGGCCCGGTTCCCGGAGGCAAGTGAAGGCTTTCCGATCAATCCAAAGAGTTTCGCGTGCGGGATCTCATTATTAACAGGAAGGGATTGCCCGGCCCACTCATCCCCTAAGACCGCTGCTGCGCGGACCGTCAGATCTTGCGTCGGCAAAACATCCAAGATTGTCTTACCGTCAGAATTCAGGACAAAACGGACATGGAGGTTCGCCAGCGCGACACAGGTCACGGTATCCAGAATATGCCCGAACTCGGTCGTATCCTGCTTCAGGAATTTTCTGCGGGCAGGTGTGTTAAAAAAAAGATCCCGGACCTCGATCACGGTCCCTGCGGCAGCCGGGCATTCCTTAGCCTTTACAAGACTGCCGCCCTCGACCACAAGCTCTGTGCCAGTTGAAGACTCCGGTGTACGCGTCTGAAGGCTGAAGCGCGATACGGCAGCAATACTCGGAAGCGCTTCCCCCCGGAATCCAAAACTCATTATATGATCCAGATCCTCAGCCTTATCGATCTTGCTGGTAGCATGCCTCTGGATGGCAAGTTGGGCGTCATCGGTTGTCATTCCAAAACCATTATCCGCCACCCGAATCAGGCTCTTTCCGCCATGCTTAATATTGATCTCGATTGTATCAGCTCCGGCGTCAAGGGAATTCTCGACCAGCTCCTTGACAATGGAAGCCGGCCTCTCGATCACTTCTCCCGCGGCGATCTTGTTGGCCACGATCTCAGACAATATGTGGATTTTACCCATGGATTTTTCCGTTCCCTGGTAGTTTTTTCTTCCAGTCCGCGATCTTTTGAAGCGCTTCCATCGGTGTGAGACGGTCGGTATCAAGCCTTCCCAATTCCTCTTCGAGAGCGCTCGGCTCCTTCGCCGCCACATCAAAAAGAGTCGGGCCTGTTTCAGCGACTTTCCTGGAACCTTTCGTCTTCTTACACTCGATGATCTGAGTTGCTTCCGTATTCTCGTTTTCAAGGATCGCAAGGATCTCTTTCGCGCGATGCGTCACATCTCCGGGGATCCCCGCCAGTTCCGCCACATGGATCCCGTAGCTCCGTTCCGAAGCTCCCCGCGCGACTTTTCTCAAAAAAACAATGCCGTCGGCTGTTTCCTTGACGGTCATCTTGTAATTCTTGATCCCTGGAAAATGTTCTTCAAGCTGAGTCAATTCATGATAATGCGTCGCAAAAAGCGTTCTCGGCCGGACCTTCCCTTGTGCCAGGAATTCACACACCGCCCAGGCAATACTTACCCCATCAAAAGTCGAGGTACCGCGTCCCACTTCATCAAGAATCAAAAGACTCCGGTCCGTCGCTTCCTGAAGGATATGTGCCGTCTCAAGCATCTCCACCATAAACGTGCTCTCCCCGCGGGAAAGATCATCGGAGGCCCCTATGCGGGTAAAGATCCTATCCACCAGTCCTACATGCGCTGATTTAGCAGGCACGAAAGAGCCCATCTGGGCTAAGAGCACGATATGTGCCGTTTGCCGGATATAAGTCGACTTCCCTGCCATATTCGGCCCCGTCAGCACCACAAGCTGATTCTTGTCGCTATCCAGGAGCCCGTCATTTTCCACAAATTTTCCTGCCGGGAGCATGCTCTCGACTACGGGATGCCGGCCTCCATAAACCGAAAGAGTCCTGTCGTCACTCACCTCAGGCTTCACCCACTTCTTCTCGAGCGCGACCCGGGAAAGCGACATCAGGGCATCAAGCGATCCGATGGCTTTGGCCATAATCTGAAGAGGCGCGAGATCTTCCAAGACCTTCGCTCGAACCTCAAGAAAGATCTGATATTCCATTGCCTTGATCTTATCCTGAGCGCCGGAGATCTTCTCATCCCACTCCTTGAGTTCGGGAACGATAAAGCGCTCTGCGTTCGCAAGCGTCTGACGGCGGATATAATTTTCCGGAACCTGGCCGAGATAAGCCCGGCTGATCTCAAGCGTGTAGCCAAAAACACCGGAATACTTGACCTTGAGCGATTTGATCCCCGTCCGATCAATTTCACGCTGCTGGAATTCCAGGATCCACTGTTTTCCTTTGTGTGAGATCTGCCGCAGATCATCAAGTTCCTCTGAATATCTGTCGCGGATCAAACCGCCGTCTTTAATCCCCAGGGGCGGTTCCTCCACGATCGAACGCCCGATAAGCTCACTTAAAGCAGGAAAAGGCTGCACCTGCTTCTGCAGATCCCTGAGCAACACCGCGTCAAACGCACCAAGGATATTGCGGATCTCGGGCACTCGATCCAGAAAAGTTTTGAGATTCACAAGATCCCGGGCATTCGCTACGCCGTAATTAAGACGGCTCAGGGTCCTCTCCATATCCTTCACGCCGCGCAGTAGCCTTCCCAGATTCTCTGTGTGATGAAGCTCCTGAATGAGCTCTGTAACCGATTCCTGCCGCTGCTGAATCCCGGTCATGTCAAGCAGCGGATGCGTAAGCCAGTGATAGAGATGCCGCGCCCCCATCGCCGTGAGGGTCCGGTCCACCACCGAAAGCAGCGTGCCGCAGTCCTTGCGTCCGTTCTGGGAAGCGACGATCTCAAGACTCCTCTGGGCCTGACGGTCAAGAGCCATGAACTGACTGGCGTTAAAGAGCCGCGGCTTCTGCACGTGTTCCAAAGCACTATGAAAATGATCTTTTAGATAGTAAAGGATCGCCCCGCAAGCCCCGACAGCGAGCGGATGATCATGAAAAGAAATGCCCTGTGCTGATCCCAACTTGAAAGTTTCAAGAAGAAGGCGCATAGAATCTTCGGGTTCAAAGATCCAGTCCTCATAGACAGTGAGCGAGGCCTTAAGATTTTCCTTTATAAAACGAGTCAGTTCTTCCCGTCCTGCGAGTGTCTTGGAAATAACGACTTCTCGCGGCCACAGGAGCGTCAGTTCGTCCAGGAGACGGTCTTGGGTGATCTCACGGACATAGAATTCGCCGGTACTAAGCTCAAGATAAGACAGCACCGCAGAGTCCTTTCCCGCAAGCACAGCCGCCATGTACTGGAGATTCTTCTCGGGCGTTTCGTCATCAAGGTAAGTCGCCGGCGTGATAATGCGGGTAACTCTGCGTTCCACGAGACCTTTAGCCTGCGAAGGATCGCCAATCTGCTCACAGATCGCGACTTTGAGATTGCTGTCCAGAAGCGTCCGGACATAGCCCTGAAAGGCATGGTAGGGAAAGCCGCACATCGGTACCCGTCCCGCCTCACCGCCTTCGCGGCCGGTAAGCGTGATATTTAGGATATCTGAAGAACGAACCGCGTCTTCAAAGAACATCTCGTAGAAATCCCCGAGACGAAAAAACAGGATGGTATCTTGGGGCAGGGTCTTTTTGATAGAGCGGTACTGCTCCATCATGGGTGTGAGTTTCACCTGAGAGTCAAGGCTCGGTGGATCCGTCTGGGTCAAGGTCTGCTCCTGGCACAGCACCTGTTTTATGTGCTGTACCGTTTCCATACGAGTATCGAAATTGAAACGGTGCCTGGTAATTTAGCGAGTTAGTATACTCAAATCCAAGACATCCTTAAAGCTGTTTTAAAGAGCAAACGCCTACGAATATTGGCTCTTTCACAGGGGGATGAAAGCTTTCTGTCTGCAGAGCATGATGTCCAGAAGAGAGCCTTATTCGCTGAGGCGTTCTTGGGAAGCCGTTGCGGGCCCCGGAAGAGAAACCGTCCGGCTTGCTTCCCCATCCTTACGGAGTGAATCTTTCTGGGACTTCGAGTGAAGCAGTGGATCAACCTTATTCTTTATTATCGGAAAGCTCATGAATTCGCCTTTTTTTGCCCTTCTCTTTTTTAACTTCGGCTTACGGATCAAACCCGTCACCGGATTATACTGAAAAACATCACCTTCTGACGCATCCTTTCCAATGATTCCCTGTAAAAGCAATTGAATAGAAATAAAACTTGATAGCTGTCTTTTTTGAACTTCGTTGGACTCTTGGCCCTTGCCTTTCTGAACCGCCATTCCTTGCATGAGGAGACTCGCAACAAGCAAATTTTGATCTTCCTGTTCCCCAATATCCGACAAATAATCATTCAAAGAACTATTTTCAGACGCCGGCGAAACATACAAATTGTCCTCGAAAGAGCTCTCTCCCGAATTAAAAATCGATGCCGGGATGACTGGGGCAGAGATGGACGACGGCTGGGGCGGAGTAGGCGGAGGATAATACACATCAAGTAAAGAGGTTCTACTCAGAGAAAGCGGCGACGTATCCACCGTCACATCGAATGTCGCATTCGCGGAGTTCCCCGCCAAGTCTGTGTCCGTAATCGATAAATGGTTGAGTCCTACCGCAAGCTCGGTATCTCCAAACACCCGAATCTTTTCAACTCCATCCACTGTATAAGTTACGGTCAGTGTCCGAACATTTGTCAATTCAGGGATCGTACTCGTCACAGCAATCACAGGAGCAGTCGTATCCAATCGAACCATTGGAAGTGTGAAAGTCCCTTGGTTCCCAAAAACATCCGTCCCGGTGATTACCAATCCTGTATTGTCGCCTTCCACAAGCGTGAATGAGTGCGTCTGTACAGCACCTCCATCCACCGTGTAGTTCACCGTCAATTGATTCTGATTCGTGAGAGCAGGGATCGTGCTCGTCACAACGATCACGGGACCGGTGATATCAAGAGTCCGGAAACTCGAGGGATTCTCCAGCGTCGTCGTCAAATTATTCGAGCCGTCACGGGACGCGACATAAAATTGATACGAGCTATCCGCGCTAAGACC
>Ga0114951_10001539_pt1 | contig 28121 bp, 29 predicted proteins | sample AM7aDNAmetaG_FD_88677 | JGI IMG/M metagenome (GOLD analysis project Ga0114951, IMG submission 88677) | Freshwater microbial communities from Finland to study Microbial Dark Matter (Phase II) - AM7a DNA metaG | ecosystem: Environmental > Aquatic > Freshwater > Lake | place: Finland: Lake Alinen... | reverse complement strand
GGCTGCTATTGCCAGCGGTTATGACAGGGCCCTGAGCGCCATCATCGACTCGCATGTCACATCGCTCATCGCGTCGTTTTTGTTGTTCCAGTTCGGGTCCGGCCCCATCAAGGGGTTTGCCATCACCCTGAGCATCGGTCTGGCGGCGAGTTTGTTCACGGCGGTCTATATCACGCGCGCCATGTTCGATCATCTTCTGGACAACCGCAAACTCACCACGCTTAAAATGATGCGCCTGTTCAAGCCGACGCACATTGATTTCGTCAGGCCCATGTATTTCTTCCTTATTCTTTCGGCCGTTGTTACGGCCGTGGGCTTGTTTGCGATCATCTCCAAGAAGGACATGGCCTACGGGATCGATTTCGCGGGCGGCCAGGTGCAGGAATACCGTTTCCAGAGAGTTGTTTCCGCCGAGAGCCTGCGCCAGGCCCTTAAGGATGCTGACATCAAGGACGCGGTGATCCAGCAGTTCGACAAGAACCCTGAAGATGTGATCGTGCGTTCCAGCGAAGATACTGATGCCAAGGTTGTGGCGGCGTTCAGGAAGGAATTCAAGGACAACAGTTTTCAGACCCTGCGCATTGAAAAGGTCGGTCCGGTGGTGGGCAAGGCCTTGCGTGAACGCGCCCTGTGGGCCATCCTTCTGGCCCTGGCGTCCATCCTTATTTACGTGGGGATCCGTTTCAAGAATTTCGGGTTTGCCGCGGCGGGTGTCATCGCGCTGGTGCATGACATCCTGGTGGCGCTGGGGTTATCGGTCATCGCGGGCCGGCAGATCGACCTTCTGGTCGTGACAGCGCTTTTGACCATCGCGGGGTATTCGGTCAATGACACCATTGTCGTGTTCGACCGTGTGCGCGAGAATTCGGCCAAAAACCGCAAGATGCCCTTGGCGGATGTGATCAATCTGAGCATCAACCAGACGCTGGGTCGGACGGTACTGAGCACGTTTGTCACACTTTTGGTGGTTATTGCGCTTTTCCTTTTCGGGGGAGAAGTGCTTAACACGTTCTCGCTGGTCCTGATCATCGGGTTTATCTGCGGCGTGTATTCCACGATGTTCATCGTCACCCCGCTTGTCCTTCTGTCCCAGAAGAAGTGGCAGTGATGTAACAGACGTTCCTTTCCCCCGGCTGCGGCAGGCGGATCCTGCCGGAGCCGGGGTTTTCATTGGTTCCGTGCATGTTCAAATCCCTCCAATACTTCGTGTCCCAGACCATTGCCCTCGAGAGCCTCGTCCGTGACCTGGCCGGGTTCGGTTATGTGCGCGTCAAGAGCGTGGCGGCGTCCGGAGAGTTTGCCGTGCGCGGCAGTATCCTTGATGTTTTTCCGGTCAATTTCGATGCCCCGGTGCGCATGGATATGGATGATGAACATATCCGTTGTATCTACACGTACAATCTGCTGACCGGCAAGAATATCTGGGAGCATAAGGCCCTGATCCTCTTGCCGGCGCGTCCGCCCCGTGCCGGGGGCGATGACCGGCCCGCCGCATTCACCGCCGATATCCCGCTCAATCATTTTGTGGATATAGAGCGGGGGGACTATGTTGTCCATCATATCCACGGCATCGGCCGGTTTCTGGGTGTCAAGGATCTTGAGGCCGGGGGGGCGGCCCCTCTGGCGCATTTTGTCATTGAATACGAGGGCGGGGACAAGCTTTATGTGCCCCGGCACGACCTCCATCTGGTGCAAAAATACATCAGTTTCACCAAGAAGCCGCCGCGTCTTTTCAAGCTGGGCAGCCGGGAATGGGACAAGGTCAAGCGCCAGATCGAGAAACGCCTCCAGCACCTGGCCGCGGGACTCCTCCATGTCCAGGCCGTCCGGGAAAGCCTGAAAGGGTTTGCGTTTCCGCCGGACACCTCCTGGCAGACGGAATTCGAGAAGAAGTTTCCTTTTACAGAAACGCCTGACCAGGCCAAGGCCTCCGCAGAGGTCAAGGCGGATATGGAGGCGCTTCAGCCCATGGACCGGCTGTTGTGCGGGGATGTGGGGTACGGGAAGACCGAGGTGGCCATGCGTGCGGCCTTCAAGGCCGTGGCGGCGGGCAAACAGGTCGCGGTCCTTGTGCCCACGACGGTGCTTGCAGAACAGCATTATTTCAATTTTTCACGCCGGATGCAGGATTTTCCCGTCCGAGTGGGCATGCTGTCGCGTTTTCGGACAAAAGCCGAACAGGCCGCGATCGTGGCCGGGACCCGGGAAGGTAACGTGGATATCCTTATCGGCACTCACCGGTTGTTGTCCGGGGATGTGGGGTTCAAGGACCTGGGCCTTATCATCATTGACGAGGAACAGCGCTTCGGGGTTTCCGCCAAGGAACGCTTGAAGCACATGAAACTGCTCGCGGATGTGCTGACACTGACCGCGACGCCGATCCCGCGCACGCTGTATATGGCCATGGCCGGGGCCCGCGACATGTCCGTGATCTCAACCCCGCCACAGAACCGTGTCCCTGTTTCCACCCACATGATTCCTTTCGACGAGGATATCATCGGGGCGGCCATCGACCAGGAACTCAGGCGCGGGGGGCAGGTCTTTTTCCTGCATAATCATGTGGAGGACATTGATCCCATCGCCGCCGTGATCCGCCGCCTGGTGCCCCGCGTGCGCCTGGCCGTGGGGCACGGGCAGATGCCCGGCCGGGCGCTCGAGGAGATCATGTTGAAATTTCTCAAGGGCGAGATTGATTGTTTGGTGTGCACCACTATAATAGAGTCCGGGATCGATATCCCCAATGCCAACACCCTGATCGTGAACCGTGCGGACCGTTTCGGGCTTGCGGATCTGCATCAGCTGCGCGGCCGGGTGGGGCGCATGGATGTCAAGGCATACGCGTATTTTATCGTGCCGGAAAAGGGGCTTCTGTCCGGGGTGGCCCGTCAACGGCTTGAGGCGCTCGCCAAGTTTACAGACCTGGGCGCGGGATTCAATATCGCTTTTGAGGACCTGCAGATCCGCGGAGCAGGGAACCTTCTGGGCCAGCAGCAACACGGGTATATTTCATCGGTCGGGTTTGATCTTTACTGCCGTCTTCTGCGGGAATCCGTGGAGAACTTGCGGCGCGAGTTAAAAGAAAAGGAGCTTAAGAATGCGGATGAAATTCATCTGGAGCGTTCTGGTGACACCCATCGTTCTTAGTACGGTGTTCATGGCCATGCCGGTGCGTCCGGTGCTGGCGGTTGAGGACGCGATCATTGCGGTTGTGGATGATGATGTGATCACAGCCAAGGATCTGCAGGATTACCTGCGCGGCATTTATTCCCAGCTGCGCATCGAGGGCCGCACCGATGCCGAAATGCGGGAGATCATGGGCCAGTACCAGTCCAAAGGGGTCAACCAGCTCATCGAGGACCGTCTCATCCTGGCGGAAGCCAACCGCCAGGGCATGCAGATCCGCCCCCAGGCGGTGGAAGACCGCATGGGCGAGATCAAGAAGAAGTATCCCTCGACACAGCAATTCTTGAGCGAGATCAACAAGGAAGGCGTGACCATTTCCGATATCCGCAAGAAAGTCGAGGATCAGTTCAAAGCCCGCTATATCGTCACCCGCGAGGTGCGTGACAAGATCTATGTCAATCCGCAGGAGGTTACGGATTACTACAATGCCAACCTGGACAGCTACCGCAAGCAGGCGCGGGTTTATCTCCAGTCTATCTGCGTCAAGACCGATTTCAGCCAGGGTGAATCCAATGCCAGGATCCAGGCGGCCCTGGCGAAGCTCAAATCCGGGGCCGATTTTCAATCTGTGGCGCATGAGTATTCCGAACTCCCGGATATCGGCGAGGTCGCCCTCGACAGCCTGAACCCCGCGTTCAAGGCCGTGGTCGACACCATGAAGACCGGGGCGGTATCGGATCCGATCGTCACGGAGGACGGGCTTTATATCCTCAAGCTTGCGGGCCGTTCCGACGGGGTTGATCCGTCGCTTAAAAAGGTGAAGGAAGAGATCTACCAGAACCTGTTCGAGAAAAAATTCAAGGACCGCTTCACCACATGGATCGACGGCCTCAGGAAGAAGTCCTATGTCGAGATCAAAAAATAAAGTCATTGCGCTGACCCTGGGCGACCCCTGCGGGGTTGGGCCTGAAGTGACGGCCGCGGCTTTGTCGGCGGTGTGCGCGGACCCGCGTTACACACATGTTGAATTTATTGTCATCGGCAACGCAGGGGCCCTGGCACGTTACTGGCCGCGCAAGATCCCGCTTCCGTCCGTTGTCCATCTTTCCGACACCTCCCGCCCCCCGCACAGGCCCGGACGTCCGACGCCGGACTCGGGGCTTGATTCTTTGTTGTACCTGGAATACGCGGTCAAGCTGCTCAAGGCCGGGACGGTTGACGGCCTGGTGACAGGCCCTGTGTCCAAGGAGGCGGTGATCGCTTTTCATCCCGGGTTCAAGGGGCATACGACGTTTCTCGCCGATGCGTTCGCGGCGCGGCATGTCGAGATGCTTTTTGTTGCGGAGGCCTTGCGCGTGGTGCTGGTGACGCGCCATGTTCCGCTTAAGGATGTTGCGGCGTTGGTGACCACGGCCAAGGTCCTTTCGGTGATGGATACAACGGCCGCTTTTGTGCGTGACCGTCTGGGCGTCCGCAAGCCTAAGATCGCGGTGTGCGGTCTCAATCCTCATGCGGGCGAGGGCGGGCATATGGGGCGTGAAGAGATTGACCGTATCATCCCGGCCCTTACGCGCGCCCGCAAGGCCGGTTGGAATGTAGCCGGTCCGCTGCCGGCCGATACGCTCTTCGAGCCGGGGATCAGGCGCGGGTATGACCTGATCGTGGCCATGTACCACGACCAGGCCCTGACCGCGCTCAAGGCCCAGTATTTCAACACGCTCGTTAACGTGACCGTGGGGCTTCCCTTCATCCGTACATCGCCGGCGCATGGCACGGCCTTTGGCATTGCGGGGAAGGGTGTGGCAGACCCGGGCTCTATGCGCGCGGCCATCACGCTGGCCGCAGGCCTCGCGTGAGGAACCTCAGCCGCCCGGTGGACGCATTCGTGCCCAAGAAACGCCTTGGCCAGAATTTTCTTGTCGACCGCAAGGTCATCGGGCGGGTGGTTGAGGCGTGTTCCTTGTCCTTGGAGGAGACGATCCTTGAGATCGGTCCCGGGCAGGGAGCCCTGACCCGTGTCATTCTCCCGCACGTGAAACATGTGGTGGCGGTCGAGACAGATGCGGCGCTGGCCGCGAGGCTCGAGGCGGAGCTGGGAGCGGCAAACGTGACGGTGCACCGGGCCGATATCCTGAAGTTCGATCTTTCCCTCCTGCCGCACCCGGTCAAGGTGGTGGGGAATATCCCGTATAATATTTCGACCCCGATCATTGCGCGCGCCATTGAGCACAGGGAGATGTTCACGTCGCTTTTTATCACGGTCCAGTACGAGTTTGGCGCCCGGCTGGTGGCGGTGCCGGGCACAAAGGATTATTCGTCGTTGTCCTGTTTTGTGCAGATGTTCGCCAGCCCGAAGATCCTCTTTAAGATCAGCCCCGGCGCGTTTGCGCCTGCACCCAAGGTGATGTCGTGTTTCATGCAGGTGGACCTGCGCCGCGGCAGGCCTGCCGAGGCGGTCGACAGCGAGGCCTGTTTTATCCGGGTCGTGCGCCAGGCGTTTCAACAGCGGCGCAAGAACCTGCTTAACTCCCTGGCCTTGTTCGGTCCCAAAGACCGGCTCGGAGCGCTGCTTAAAGCCGCGGGGGTCGATCCCCAGGCCAGGGCCGGGGATGTGACCATCGCCCAATACGCAAGGATCGCCAATGCCTGTACAGCACAAAATTTATCATCGCCTTCCGGATGAACTGAAAGAAAGGCTGGCTGTCTTATGAAAATATCCGCCAAGATCATCGTGCTCATCTCGGTCTTGCTGGTGGTGTTTGCCGTGAACGGGTTCATCAGTTTCAGTCTTCTCAAAGGCGTCAGCCGCGAACTCCAGGCCATTGTCAACCAGGATGTTGTCCTCCTGGAAACATCCACCGCCATCACCAAACACCAGCTGCAAAAGGCGGTTATCCTCGAGCGCCTGCGCCGCATCGCCGAGGAGCTGGCCTACCAGCAGGTCACCCCCGCGCGCAAGGAACATTTGCTGTTCCATGTCAAGCTGGCGAAGAATGATTTTGACGGACTTTCCAAGGAAGGGGCGATCGATATTGTCGACGCCAAACGCATGGTGGAGGATGCCCTGCGCGCCGTGCGGGACCCCAGGGCGCGCCAGGATCTGACGCGTGTGGCTGCGCTTTTCAAGGAGATCGAAAAAGCCCATATCCATTATGACGCGGTGTCTGCGAGTATTTTTCAGGGCATCGACGCGGGGGTCTACGAGATATCCACCGAAGCTGTCGACCAGATTCACACCGACGAAAGCAAGCTGACCCGGGAACTCAAGAAACTGCTCGATGATGTGCAGACCTTCACCCAGGCGTCCGTGGCCAATGCCCGCCGTTATGAGACCACCACGGAACGCGTGCTGTGGCTTATGTTCATTGTCAGCCTTCTGGCCGGGCTGGCGCTGAGCGTGTCCATCATCCGCGGGATCAACGAGCCCTTGCGCCATCTCCTTAAGGCGACGCACGAGATCGGCGGGGGGAACCTTGCTGTTAAACTTAATGAATCATCCCGCGACGAGCTGGGGGAGTTAAGCCGCGAGTTCAACCGCATGTCGGGCCAGTTGTCTGAAGCCCGCGCCAGGCTCGAGGAGCAGAGCCAGGTCCTGCAGGAGAACCTTGATTTGACCGCGCGGCAGAAAAGGGACCTTGAGAAGGTGAACCATGAACTGGACCGTTTTGTTCACACGGTCAGCCACGATATCCGTTCGCCGCTCATGGGCATCGCCTGGTATGTGGAATTCCTCAAATCTCATCACTACGACAAGATCGACAAGAAGGGCCAGGACAGCATCGACGGGGTGTGCCGCGGGGTGGAACGCGCCAATGCCCTGATCAATGACCTGCTGGCCTTGACCCGCATTTCCCGCATCAACAATCCTTACCAGAAGATACCGGTGCGCCAGCTGGTCGATGAGGTCGCGGCTACCCTGGATTACAAGATCAGGCAGAATAACGTGACACTCCGCCTGCCTCAAGAGATGCCCGACATCGTGTGCGATGCCATCAAGCTCAAAGAGGTTTTTCTGAACCTCATGACCAACGCCATCAAGTTTTCATCCGGGCGTCCCGGCGTTCAGCCCGAGATATCTATCGAGGCGGGTGAAAGTGAGGCGGCCTACGAATTTATCGTCAGGGACAACGGCATCGGTATCCCGGCAGGCTCCCTGGATGAGGTGTTTGACATTTTCAAGCGGCTTGACACCTCAGGGAAATACGAGGGAACAGGCGTCGGGTTGAGCCTGGTTAAAAGCATTGTGGACGATCATGGCGGGAAGGTTTGGGTCGTGTCCGAGGAAGGCCGCGGCTCAGCCTTTCATGTCATCATCCCCAAAGGCTTGAATGTCTCATTGAAAGATACGTGACAGATACCGCGTGTTGACCGGGCCGTAATCGCCGGCCTTGTCGGGATCATTCATGAACGAGGCAATGGTGGGCCGGATATAGTTTTTATTCCCGCCGCAGCCGTGAATATAGCCGACGCGCGCAACGTTGCCTTCCAGATCGCCCCACCAGGCTTTGGCCTCTTCCTCTGTCGCGGCGCAATTGGGCGGCCCCGGCGGGGCAAGTCCGGCGGTCCCGCTCACCCCTTCATCGCGTAATCCCAGGGAATGCCCCAGCTCGTGCAGGAAGCCTTTGGCAAAACTGTCCGCGGTCGTGTACCGGCCTTTACCCAGAATGATGAGGGACGTCGTGTGCGGGTCCGAGAGTTCGGCGGTAGATGTGCCGCCCGAGGCATCGATGATCACGAGTTTGTAGGGACCTTTGAGGCGGACGGCGATGGTCTGCAGGAAATCCCGGCGCACCTGAAGCGGGGGGATACCTGGGGCTTCCTTAAAGATCCGGGCCGCCTCTTCAGGCAAGAGGACAATGTGGTAGAGAGCGATATCGTGCGGGAAGGCCGAGAAGGGGGGCGTGGCCCCCAGCTTGGAGGTAAGCACGTGCACATCTTTTAAGAATGTCTCTTTATCTTCATGCAGGGCGCAAAACACCACAGAAATTCCGGGGCCATTATTCTCAATCGTGTACGCCCAACATGCCGGCGCCAGGCACAGGCCGCAGAAGAGGGAAAGGATGATTTTTTTCATCATGGCATGGGTGGAAAACGGTGTCTTTAGGTTTCTTACTCTCTTTCAAAGATGGTGCTCATGTTCTTAAGGAATCCGCGCATGGCCTTCATTGTGTGAACAGGCAGGATTTCAAGACGGTCCTTGAAGGCGATCATTTGAAGTTTTTCTCCCGGACCGATGGCAAAGTTTTTAGGCATCTGGGTGGGGATAACGATCTGGTATTTTGGAGATAGGGTAACGGTTGTCATGCGATCTTCCTATCTATTGTGATCTTATAGTACGGGAAGTATATAACGCTGGTTTTGCGAATCAAGTCTTATTGTCTACGCCAAACTTGGTAGAATTACGGGGCAATGGTATTGCACGCGTCCTTGGGATGCGGTAGATGTCCCTATAGTTAATTATTTTGTGCACACACGTACTGTTTTGCCTGCAATATTATCAGCACTTTCATAATTGGATGGAGATACACTTGTTATTTCACTAAAAGTTGCAATTGATGTCCAGCCGCTGGGACAGGATGGCGCAGTACAAGATGGCACGACACCATCAGCCATACATGCAGGTACGGAATTCGAATAGAAGCCTAATGCTCCTATACAGCCCCAGCTACAGCTGATATTGATAATGCTCTGCCCTGAACTCTGCGCCACCCAGGCGGAGCCGTTGGAGTAATAAATTTGATCGTTGTCCGCTGAATAGGCCACCTGGCCTTGGTTGCCCACGGTCCAGGTGGCAGGGTCTCCGGATTGCGGCTGGAGGCCAAGGTCGCCGACCCGGTTGGGTGTGGTGGTGTTTAAGGCCAGCGTATTTGCCTTGAGATTTCCCTTGACTTCGAGTTTCTCAACGGGGGTTGTGGTCCCCACACCCATGTTACCGCTGATACTCAGATTCTGGTAATTGCCCGACGGCGAGGGGTAATAGGTCGTGAGGGTGATCGATTCCGCACCGGCCGGGAGGGCACTCATGCCCAAGATCAGGCCTGTTGTCAGGATGAGGGCTTTTAACGTCATTGTCATACTCCTTTAATTGTAAAATATTATATTTCATTGCTCACCGAAACGTGCAGTCCAAATCGGACATATAAATTTATATTTATAATTTTAGATGAAATAAATCTTAATGTCCACATAAAGCGAATAATTAACAAGGGCAGGATTGCTGGAGTATTTACTTGATTCTTCAGGGCATCAATCTTAAGATAGCACAGCATTAGACACGTACGGAATTAGGGGTGGGCACGTACAAAATCCAGGAGGGATGTATGAGGAAATTGATGGTCATGATGTTTGTGGTGGCGGTGTTTTCGGGTACCGGGGCGTTGTGCTTGGCCCAGAGCGTCGATGTGTCGGCCAAGGAGCTTGCCAAGCCAAGGCGTCCCATGATGCCGGGGATGCGGGGTGCGATGGTCAGATCCATGGTCGCCACATCCGACGGTGGTGTTGTCGCGGTCATTGGGGAGAAGCTTGTCAAATATGACAAGGATTTGAATGTGGTTAAAGTTATTGAGATCCAGGCTGAATAGGTCCTGCAGAAGAACATTATGGGAGAACAATTATGGGGACACGTACCAAATCCAAAGGACGGATTTGGTACATGTCCCCATAATTCCATTCCATAATTCCCCGCACAACTTTCAAATATTTACCTTGATTCTTCTCTATAAGATTCCTAAAATAACTCGACCTTTAAGGACCGTGGATGATGGCGGTGTTTTTTTTAATCATGGATTTCAGGAAAATATGATCACAGCGGAAACAGTCAATTACATCAGTTCGCTCGCGCGCCTTCATCTGGAAGGGCCGGAGGCGGTCAAACTCGCGGGCGACCTTGAGGCTATCCTGCATTATGCCGCAAAACTCAATGCCCTGGATGTGGCATCGGTCACGCCGACCAGCCATGTCCTTAACGTTGAAAATGTGTTCCGGGACGATGTGCCGGCCCCCGGCCTGACGCCCGAACAGGCGTTCTCGTTCGCCATCGAGAGCCAGGACAATGCCTATAAAGTCCCCAGGATCATTGAATGAACACCGCCTCCCTGACAGCCCATGAACTCATGGACCGGATCAAGATCGGCGGCATCACTCCGGCCCGGATCGTGGACGATGTCCTGGCGCGAGCGCAGGCAGTAAATCCCGGGACCCATGCGTTCATCCGTTTCGCCGACAAGATCACGGCGGGTGAGGGTGCCTGCCCGCTCCCCATCGCCATCAAGGACAATATTTGTGTCAATGGCTCTCTGACCACGTGCGCCTCGAAGATCCTCGAAGGGTTCCGTCCCCCGTATGATGCAGAGGTGGTTGCCAGGATCAAAGCTGCAGGCGGTGTCATTCTGGGCAGTGCCAATATGGATGAATTTGCCTTCGGGTCTTCCTGCGAGACATCGGTTTATGGGCCCTCACACAATCCCTGGGATCTCAAACGTGTGCCGGGCGGTTCATCGGGCGGTTCGGCCGCGGCGGTGGCCGCAGGCCAGGCCGTGTGGGCCCTGGGCAGTGACACGGGCGGGTCCATCCGTCAGCCGGCGGCTTTTTGCGGGGTGGTGGGGTTGAAGCCGACGTACGGGCGCGTGTCGCGTTATGGGCTTATTGCCTTCGGATCGTCTTTAGACCAGATCGGGCCGATTACCAAAGATGTCAGGGATGGCGCGCTCTTGTTGAATATCATCGCGGGTTTTGATCCCAAAGATTCCACCTCTGTCAACGCGCCGGTGCCGGATTATACCCGGGCGTTGGGCCGGGATGTGAAGGGCTTACGGATCGGGATCCCGCGCGAATATTTTATCCCGGGGATCCAGCCGGAAGTCCTGGCGGCGGTGCGTGCGGCCATTGACGTCTTCAAGGCGCAGGGGGCACAGATCGTGGATATTGCCCTGCCGCATACGGCATACGCGGTGGCAACCTATTATATTGTGGCGACCGCCGAGGCAAGTTCCAACCTCGCGCGTTTCGACGGGGTTGAATATGGCCTCAGGGCTTTTCCGGCAGTGCCGCGCAAGGGGAAGCTCATCGACATGTATGAAGAGACGCGCGCCCAGGGCTTTGGCGCCGAGGCCAAGCGCCGCATCATGCTGGGCACTTATGTCCTTTCATCGGGGTATTATGACGCCTATTATTTGCGCGCCCAGAAGGTGAGGACCCTCATCAAGCAGGACTTTGAGAAGGCTTTTGGCGCCTGTGACGTGATCTTGTCACCCACAACGCCCACGACCGCTTTTCGCATCGGTGAAAAAATGAATGATCCGGTGGCCATGTACCTTTCGGATATTTTCACCATTCCCGCGAATATGGCCGGCATCCCGGCGATCTCCATTCCCTGCGGCTTTGACGGGGCTAAACTGCCCGTGGGGCTGCAGTTGATGGCCGGACCTTTTGCCGAGGAAACCCTTCTGGCGGCCGCGTACGCTTACGAACAAGCCGCACCCTGGCATCAGGCGAGGGCCAGCCTATGAGCACGTTCGAAACCGTGATCGGCCTGGAGGTTCATCTTCAGCTCAAAACCCGGACCAAGATTTTTTGTGCCTGCCCCAATGTTTTTGGCGGGACGCCCAACAGTCATGTGTGCCCGGTGTGCCTGGGCCTGCCCGGATCGCTCCCGGTGCTCAACCGCCAGGTCCTGTTCGACGGGATGAAGGTGGGGCTGGCGCTGGGCTGCCGCATCAACACGTTCGTGAAGTTTGACCGTAAAAATTATTTTTATCCCGATCTGCCCAAGGGCTACCAGATCACCCAGTTCGATTTTCCCATTGCCCAGCAGGGGAGGATCGCGTTTATTTCAGGCGGCAAGAAAAAACATGTCGGCATCACGCGCGCCCACATTGAAGAGGATGCGGGCAAGCTGGTTCATGACGCGGCGCATCAGTGTTCGCTGGCGGACTATAACCGCACGGGCACGCCCCTGATCGAGATCGTTTCCGAGCCGGACATGCGCAGTGCGCAGGAGGCCTATGATTATCTGACCGCGCTCAAGCTCACCTTGTCGTATCTTGGGGTGTCGGACTGCGATATGGAAAAGGGAAGCCTGCGCTGTGACGCGAACGTGTCCATCCGCCCTCTGGGTGAGGATAGGCTTGGCACCAAAACCGAATTGAAGAATCTTAATTCATTCAGCGCCCTCAAGCGCGCGGTTGAATTTGAAGCGGGGCGCCATGAGGGGGTCATTCTTGGCGGCGGGCAGATTGTCCAGGAAACCCTGTTGTGGGATGAGGCCAAGGGCCGGACCGTGTCCATGCGCTCCAAGGAAAACGCGCACGATTACCGTTATTTCCCCGAGCCTGACCTGGTGCCGTTCACTTTCGATGCGGCGGTGATCGAGGATGTCCGGCGGACACTCCCGGAACTGCCCGCGGCCAAACAGGCGCGCCTGATGACGGGGCATGGCTTAAATGATTACGATGCCTCCATCCTCGTCCAGGATCCAGCGCTGGCGGATTTTTTCGAAGCCTGTGTCAGTGCCGGCGCGGAGCCCAAGAAGGCGGCCAACTGGTTGAACGGCCCTGTGATGAAGGAATTGAACGACCGCGGCTGTCCCTTGGCCGGGCTCAAGCTCACGCCCGCCAACCTGGTGAAACTTGCGGCGCGGGTCGAGGACGGGACGATCAGCAATCTTGCCGGGAAAGATGTCCTGGCGGATATCGTTGTTTCCGGTGAAGATGTGGATTGTGTTATCGCGGCCAAAGGCCTGGCGCAGGTCTCGGATGACGCGATGCTTGTCAGCGTGGTGGATGAGGTCCTGGCGGCCAACATCAAGGCGGTCGAGGAGATCAGGGCCGGGAAGGCCGGCGTGACAGGTTTTCTGGTCGGCCAGGCCATGAAGAAAATGCAGGGCAAGGCGAACCCCAAAAAGATCAATGAGATCATTGCCAGGAGATTAACCCATGGGTAAGAAAATATTCTTTGCTTTCGTTTTTATCGCCGGGATTGCCGGCGCAGTCTTCTTAACGGTATCCCCGTCGGAAAAGGCGGCGGCCGCGCCGAAACCCGTTACGGTTCTGCCTGCCGCCGCGGCGCAGGAACCGGAGGCGGGGAAGGCCCCCGAGGATCTTTATTCCCAGGTGGAGCTGTTCAGTTACGCGCTCACCACGATCATGGGCGAATATGTCGAGGAAAAAAAGCCCAAGGATGTGATCTATGGCGCGTTGACGGGTATGCTCGGGTCGCTCGACCCGCACAGCCAGTTTTTGACACCGGAAGATTATCAGGAACTGAAGACCGATACGGAAGGGAAGTTCGGCGGGCTGGGCATCGAGATCTCGATCCGCGACGGTCTGCTGACGGTCGTGACGCCCATCGAGGACACCCCGGCGTGGAAAGCCGGGATCAAGGCCGGCGACCGTGTTGTCAAGATCGAGAAGGATCTGACCCGTGATATGACCTTGAGCCAGGCCGTCAAGAAATTGCGCGGCGCGCCGGGGAGCAAGGTGCATCTTACGGTCATGCGCGAGCCCGAGTTCAAGGTCCATGATTTCGACATCACCCGCGAGATCATCCACGTCAAGGATATCAAAGACCCCCAGATCGTTGCCGACCATATCGCGTACCTGAGGCTGGTCGAGTTCCGCGAGGATTCCTGTGAACAGATGGAGAAGGAATTAAAGAAGCTCAAGGACCAGGGCGCCACCGCGCTCATCCTCGACGTGCGCAATAATCCCGGGGGCCTTTTGAATGTGGCCATCCGCATCAGCGAGCTGTTCCTGCCTTCCGGCAAGACCATCGTCTCGACCCGGGGCCGTCATCCCGCGCAGAATACGGTGAGCGTTTCCCGTAACACGAAAAACGAGTTTGCCGAGTGGCCCATTGTTTTGTTGATCAATGAGGGGAGTGCCTCGGGGAGCGAGATCCTGGCGGGGGCCCTCAAGGACAACAAACGCGCGGTCACGCTGGGTGTCAAATCGTTTGGCAAGGGGTCTGTGCAGTCGGTGATCCCTTTACCGGATGGCTCCGGCCTGCGCCTGACCACCAGCAAGTATTTTACGCCTTCGGGTGTTTGCATCCACGAGATAGGGATCACCCCCGATATCGTGGTTGAACGCGTTGTTTCCCCGGCGGAGGAAGACCCTGACAGTGATGCCGGGGATGCGGACGCCAGGCCGGTCAAGTCCTTACAGAAGGACAAGGCCGCCAAGAAGATCTTTGACAATCTTGAGCTCGAAGGGGTCAAGGATCCCAACGAGATCGAGAAACGCAAGCGGGATGAAACGATGAAACAACGCATGCAGGATGACAACCAGGTCCAGAGCGCGATCAGCGTGATCAAGGGGATCCGGGTTTACAAGAAATTGACATCTTTCGAGAACTGATAACGTATGGCGTCACCGGGCAAGAAAAAAAATACAGCGGCATGGCCCGTTGTGATCGTATGGGTCGTGGCGGCCTTTCTGTGCCTCCAGGGCTATTTCTTCTTTTCAAGAAAACCGGCCCCTCCGCCGGCACCAGCGCGTCCTGTTGTGGTCAAACCGCCCCTCAAGCCGCCCCGGCCGCCTGCCCTCGGCGTGACAGGGAGGATTGCGGTCATTCTCGATGACTGGGGGTACAACCGTGCCCATTGCAAATTCTTGTCCAATTTCGATGCCCCCGTGACACCGGCCATCCTCCCGGACCTTCCTTTTTCGCGTGAGGTCCTGCAGTGCGCCATGGACGCGGGCCAGGACGCCATGCTGCATTTGCCCGTTGAGCCATCGGTGATGCACGAGAAATATCCCCGCGGGTATATGCTGACCACAGAAATGTCCCAGCGCGAGGTCCAGCGCCTTTTGAAGAAGGTCCTCGATGAGTTTCAGGGGATCGTCGGGGTCAATAACCACGAAGGGTCCAAGGGCACGGAAGACCCCCTGCTCATGACAACGGTCATGACGGGGTTAAAGAGCCGCGGACTTTTCTTTGTGGACAGCTTCACCAGCGCCAAAAGCGTTTGCCCGCAGGTGGCTTCCCGGGTGGGGATCCCTTTTGCGCACCGGAATATTTTTCTCGACAACCGCAACGAGCGTGCGGCCATTGAACACCAGTTCGCGCTGGCAGCCAGGATCGCCCGGGAGAAAGGGTTTGTGGTGGTCATCGGCCATGACCGGGTTTTGACCATGCAGATCCTGACAGAACAGATCCGCAAATTGAAAGCCCAGGGCTATACGTTCATGCGTGTGCGGGATCTTATCAAGGCCCAGCATCCATGAACATCCTCGGCATCGAAACATCCTGCGATGAAACATCCGCCTCCATTGTCCGCGACGGCAGGGAAGTCCTGTCCAATGTGGTGGCCACCAGCCTGGGTGAACATCAGAAATTCGGGGGCATCATCCCGGAGATCGCCTCCCGCCGCCAGCTGGAATACATCAATATCGTGACCGCCAAAGCGGTTGAAGATGCCGGGCTTGCGATGAAGGATATCGATGCCATTGCCGTGACAAAGTCGCCGGGCCTCATCGGGTCCCTGCTCGTGGGGATCACTTTTGCCGGTGCCCTGGCATATGCCCTCAAGAAACCGCTCATCCATGTGAACCATATCCATGCCCATATTTATGCCAATTACCTGGTGGAGCGCGGTTCTCCCAGGTTCGAGGGAATTTATGCCGATCTCCCGCTCCCGGCGATAGGCCTTGTTGTGTCCGGCGGGCATTCGAGTCTTTTTTCAATCAAGGATTTCAGGCATTTCCGGGTGATCGGCCAGACGCGCGACGACGCTCCCGGCGAGGCCTACGACAAGGTGGCGCGCATCCTGGATCTGGGTTATCCGGGCGGGCCTGTGATCGATGCCCTGGCGCGGAGTGTCAGCGCCACCGATATTAAATTTCCCCGGGCCGAGCTTGCCGGAAGCGATGATTTCAGTTTCAGCGGCGTCAAGACCGCGGTCCTTTACCATATCCGCAAGTACGCGGGGAGCGCCGGCTATTCGGTCCCCAAGGTGGCGGCCGCCTTCCAGGAAAGCGTTATTTCCGTGCTGGCCCAGAAGAGCCTTGCGGCCTGCCGTTCCAGGAAACGTCATGTCCTGCTTGTCGGGGGAGGCGTTGCCGCGAACACATCCCTGCGCGAGCGGCTGCAGACGTTGGGGACTGCGGCAGGGGTGAAGGTCAGTTTTCCCCCGATCTCCCTGTGCATGGACAATGCGGCGATGGTGGCCGGCCTGGCTTATGTTCGCACACGGCCCGTTGACGGTTAGGCTGGCTTTTGTTATTCTGCTCTCATAACGGTATGATCAATGACAGGAGTATATATGGCTTTTGGCGATAAGAAACCGGTCAAGGCACCTGAACCACCCCCGTTAAACGTCATTGAGCTTAATGCCCAGATGAACGGGTCGCTTGCGTTCCAGGAGCCTGTGGACTTGAGGATCAACGGCCATTTTACCGGGAATCTTGATGTGAAAGGGGCGCTCACCGTTGGAGGGCGCGCCAATGTCGAGGCCGACATCACGGGCGATTATGTCGTGATCGCCGGCAAGGTGAAGGGCAAGGTGCATGCCACACGCCTGTTGACGCTCATGCCCACCGCGGTATTGATCGGGGATATCCATGCCCCCAAACTCAACGTGGTCGAAGGGGCTGTTTTTCAGGGGACGTGCCACATGACGGTCAATGATGTGCTGCCCGCGGCCCCGGGGGGAGAGTGGTTTGACCTGGCGGGTGTGGCCGCTTACCTTGAGATCGAGGAAGGCGTGATCCTTGAGCTTGTCCGCGCGGGCAAGATCCCGGTGGTCAAGGAAGGGGCCGCCTTTAAATTCGAACGTGCCCAGATCGATCATTGGGCCGCAACAGGGACTGCCAAATGATCAACAGCCCGTATGTGACCGTGCGTGAGGCCGCGCAGATCCTCAGGGTTTCCGAGGGCAAGCTGATGGAGCTTGTCGGCGAGAAGAAGCTCCAGGCGTATCACATCGCCGGGCAGTACGTCCGTTTCAAGCGTCCCGATGTCATGAGCCTTAAAGCTTCCGGCGATGTCGCTTCCGAAACCGTTAAATTTCCCTATACGCCCCGGGAACGCCTGCGTGACTTTATCATGTACAATGATGTGTATATCGCCGCGCTGGTGATCATCCTGGTCCTCCTGTATATTATTTTCTTCACAGGATATTAAATTCCTGCTTGAACTTTCCGCAGGTTTATCCTATAATTCCGCAATATTTTGGTGGTGTCGAGTTTCTTCCAAATGTTTTTTTGCCGAGGTAGCTCAGTTGGTTTAGAGCGAGCGGTTCATACCCGCTAGGTCGAGAGTTCAAGTCTCTCCCTCGGCACTTCTTTATGGTCCATTTTCTTAACGGCAAAGACCTTCCACCCCTTAGGGGAGAGCGTTTTTGCCATTTTTTTTGGGGGGAAATAATGCCAGATAAAAACATGGGTCGTTGGCGTGCGGCTGTCCTTCTGGGGTTGATCAGCCTGCCTTTTATCCTTAATGTATGGACCCTGAAGAACGGACACAATTGGGGCGATGATTTTGCCCAATACATCCTTTATGCCCAGAACCTGATGGCAGGACGCCCGTTGACCGAGGGGATCATGGTCGACCTGCCGGTTGTCTATCCTCCCTTTTATGCCGTGATCCTGATCCCTTGCCTGTATGTTTTCGGGATGAATTTTATCGTTCTTAAAATGCTGAATGTGGTCTTCTGGGGATTTTTGGTGTGGGGAGCCTACAGGTTCTTCAGGCTCAAGGGCGATGACCATGCCCTGAGAAATACGGTGCTGGTATCCTGGTCATCCTATTTCTTTTATTACAAACAGAATGTCCTCTCCGATATTTTTTTCAGCGCACTGGTCCTTTGGGCCATTCTCGCCTACGAATATTTTCAAAAGAATTCCAGGGACAAGTTGCTTTACGCTTTTATCGGCGCCGCCGTGCTGGCCTGCCTGACACGATCGGCGGGGTTTTGCCTATTGGCGGCCGCGATCATCCATCTTGTGGCAGGAAAACAATACCGTCAGGCGCGCCTTGTATTTGTTGCCATGCTCCTGACGGCGGTGTTCCAGCGGGTGTGCCTGGGGGGCGGGGAGGGGTATTGGCCGTTGATATTGGCCCATCCCTGGACGAGTCTCCGGCAGATCATCCATCAGGCACCCCTGGCCCTTAAAGCATTGTTTTGGGTTTTTGTGCCGGGGCAGGGCTTGATCTCATCAGCGCTCAATCGCTGTATGGCCGGAGCTCTGGATGCGGCCGGATATCTTGTCCCGTTGATCCTTATCCTGGTGCTCGTTAAGAAAGGGGTATCCCGGTCACTCTCATTCACCGGGATTTTCTTTGGGGTCTACATGGCCGCGGCCTATGTCTGGGCCTTTTTTCCTGAACCCGCTTTTGCCTTGTCGCGGATTCTTCTGCCGGTGTATGTGATGGCTGTCTTTTACCTTTTCGATTTTTTAAAGACCGTTTCAGCCCACGTATGTCATCAACGGATGCTGTTGGCCAATGTGGTGTTTGCCCTGGTCCTGGCGTTGAATGGCCTGAATATCCTTTTTATCTATAATTTCAACGATGATGTTCTCTTCCGCCGCGATAACCAGGAATTATTTTCGTGGGTGCGGCAGCATATTCCCAGGGATGAGGTTGTCATGTTCAGCAAGCCCCGGGCGTTAAAGCTGATGACAGGGAACCTGGCGGCATCCTTGATGGATCAAGGCCCTCATGACCTGGAAGCGAAGGTGTACAGGCTGCATGCCCGCTATATAATCCTTGTGGCACGGGATAATTTAGCTGATATTTCATTCAAGTTTATCACAGCATCCCCGGAACGCTTCAAACCCGTGTGGTCTAACGGCGGTTATGTCATTTTCAAGGTTTTAGACGTTCCCGGACAAGCGCAAAAGGTTTCAGCCGGCAGGGGTGATCTGTGGTAATATGAACACCATGGCAGAAGCCTAAAGAAGGATAAAATATGATGAAAAATAAAATTTTATTTCTTGCGATCTGTATAAGTATGTTCTGTCTGTCGTCCGTTCGGGCTGACGGGTTGAACCCTCTTTTGGAAGCATCGATGAAGTATGAGAACATCCGTGTGGCCCACGTCCGGGCTGTGGACCGCCTGCTCCTGGAGAACGGAGAGAAGATCGCCCTGATCGGGATCAAGGGCCCGCGGCCGCCGCACATGAAAGATGTCAGGCGCGATGAGCATGGCTTCATCCTCCCGGAGGATGATCCGAAGGTCCCTTTCGAAGAGGAAGCGATCCGTTTTACGCGCGATCTGTGCGAAGGCCGTTTTGTCCGGATTGAATTCGACAGCCAGCGCCGCGATGATGAGGGATTCATTCTGGCGTATGTGATCTTGCCGGATGGCAAACTGCTGAATGCCGAACTTGTGCGCGCGGGCTACGCGGCGCTGAAATTGACACCCCCCAACATGAAGTATGCGGAGAAGATCCGTGCGGCGTATCAGGAAGCCCGCCATGCGATGCGCGGCCTGCAGGGCGAATGGTGACCCGCAGGTCAGGGCAACGGGTTGGTCCGGCGCACCGCGTCCTTGAGACCTGGAAGGCCATGGTGCTTCGTCAGGGGATTATCCCGCACGGGGCCAGGATCATGGTCGGTGTTTCCGGCGGCGCGGATTCGGTTTCTCTGGTGCATCTTCTTTACGCCTTACGCCATGAACTAGCACTGCAGGTGACGGTGGCCCATTATGACCATGCCCTGCGTCCGGGATCGTCCAGCGACTGTTCCTTTGTGCGCAAGATCAGCGCGTCGCTCGGCTTAAATTGTGTCTGGGAACGCAATGCCGTCAGGAAGCCTGCGGGGATGTCCGTTGAAGATTTTGCACGCCAGCGCCGGTTCGATTTTTTTACCCGTATGGCGCGGGCGCACAGCGTTGATGCGGTGGCCCTGGCGCATACTAAAGATGATCTGGCGGAAACCGTCCTGATGCGGATATTGCGCGGCACAGGCCTGGCCGGCTTAAGGGCTATGTTACCGCGCCGGGTGATCAACGGTACCGTATTCCTGCGGCCGATGCTGGAGATGACGCGCGCCCAGGTCGAGGCTTTTCTGGTTGAAGAAGGCCTTGCTCATCGGGAAGACCCGACCAATGCCGGGGATGATTTTTTGCGCAACCGTGTCCGGCATCGCTTGATCCCGTATATCGCCAGGGAATTCACGCCATCGGTCATTGACAAACTGGCGGAACTGGCCCTGAATGCGGCGTCCGATTACGCGTTCCTGGAGGAGGAACTCATGAAGGTCCTGCCGCAGGTGGTGCGTATCCGCGCGGGCAAGGTCATGATCGCGCGGGCATCGTGGAGCGCCTTTTCTGCCGCCATGCGCCGGATGATCCTGCGTGAAGGCATGGCGCGTCTGACGGGCACTCCGGCCGGTGCGCTGGCGTGCCGCCATGTGGATGCGCTTGAGCGTGCGGGTCTTGAAGGGGCCAGAACGGTGTTGTCTCTTCCTGCCGGACATCGGGCTGTTATTACAGATAAATTTATAAGTCTTTCTTGAGATTATTTTTTAATCCATATAAAATGACACTGTTCATCAAGACGGACCGCATTATCCAGAGGCAAGGTGTGAAGAAGTTCATCCTGATCATTGTTTACATGTTCCTGACCACCGGGGCGGCCCGGGCCGCTGATGGTCCTTTCCGTGAATATTATCCTGACGGCAAGGTTCTTTCCGTGGGAGCCTACAAAGAGGGGCGCCTGGACGGAGTTTACAAGTCCTATTACGGGGATGGCACCCTGTTCATGGATAAAAATTACGTCAACGGTCTCCAGCACGGTATCAGCCGCGAGTTTTTCGAGAATGGCAACCCCAAGAGCGTCGAGTCTTTCAAATACGACAATCTGGATGGCCCCTGCAGGTATTTCTACGACGACGGGACTTTAAAGTATACCCTGGAATTCACCCGGGGGCAGTTGAACGGCGAAAGCCGTGAGTACAGTCCCCGCGGGATTTTGACGAGCATCGTTCATTACCGTGATAACGAACTCAACGGGGAGACGCGCGAGTTCAAGGAAAACGGCACCCTGTATGCCATCTGGAATTATGAGGGCGGTCAGAAATCCGGGGTTTCACGCACATTTTATGATAACGGCAAGCCCGAGTGGGTGCTGACCTTCAGCCGCGGCGATATCAATGGCGCCGGCCGGAAATACAGCCGTAAAGGCAGTCTTCTTTTGGAGGCGGAGTATGCGGCCAATCAGTACGAAGGCCTGGTCAGGGAGTACCATGACAGCGGGCGGGTCAAGAGCGAGTGCAATTACAAGCAGGGCGTGAAAGACGGCGTGTGCCGTGAATATTATCCGGCCGGGAAGCTCTGGATCGACTGGGGGTACAAGGCCGGGGTCAAACAGGGCCTGGCCCGCGAGTTCAAGGAGAACGGCGCTCCGTGGATGGAAGTGACCTATGAGAATGACCGTCAGAACGGGCGGATGCGCGAGTTTTATCCCAGCGGCAAGGTCAAGCGCGAGTTCCTCATTGTCAACGGGGCGCAGGAAGGTACCTCAAAGTCGTTTTATGAATCCGGTACGGTGTTGAGCGAGGAGAATTATCACGGCGGGAAAATGGAAGGTGAAACCCGTATTTTCAATCAGCAGGGCGAAGTTTCCTATATCGATCTTTATGTGAATGGCACCAAGGTCAAACGCAAAGGTTTTGATGCGCGCGGCAAAATGGATTTTGAACAAAATTACTAGGAGTTCCACTTATGGCAGGTCAGCAATCAACATCACCGAAGAAATCCCAGGGGCCAAAAATGCCCCGCCTGGGCAACAATAAAGATGGCAGCGGGGTTTGGCTTTTTTGGCTTATCATCGCGGCTATTTTTCTCATCATCGCCAACCAGCCGACCACCGGCGGTAAAACCACGCCCAAGGTGACCTACAGCCAGTTTTATGCCATGGTCAAGACCAACAAGGATACCGGGGCGATCAAGAAAGTCACGCTGTCGGAAGGTACGGAAAACGTCGTCCACGGCAATTTCAAGGACAATTCCGAGTTCCGCCTGAATATCCCTGCGGATGACAAGGACCTTCTGGCCGCGATGCGCGAGAATATTTCCGATATGACGGTCCAGCCCCTGGAAACATTCTGGAGCCAGGCGTTTTTCTCGTTTGTGCCGGTCCTGTTGATCATCTTTTTTATCTGGTTCATCGGACGCCGCGGCGCCGAGATGGGCAACAAGATCTGGACGTTCGGGAAATCCCGCGCGAAAGTGACCGAGAAGGGTCAGAACAAGATCACGTTTGCCGATGTGGCGGGTGTGGATGAGGCCAAAGAAGAGCTGCAGGAGATCATCGAGTTTCTTAAGGAACCCAAGAAATTCGAGCGTCTGGGAGGAAAAATACCCAAGGGCGTCCTGCTCGTCGGGCCTCCGGGAACGGGAAAAACCCTTTTGGCCAAAGCCGTCGCAGGCGAGGCCGACGTTCCGTTCTTTTCACTCAGCGGTTCGGATTTCGTTGAAATGTTCGTGGGTGTTGGCGCGTCGCGCGTGCGCGATCTCTTCGAGCAGGCCCGCAAGGCGTCCAGGGTCCTGGGCAAGGGGTGCATTATTTTTATCGACGAGATCGATGCGGTCGGCCGCCAGCGTTTTGCCGGGATCGGCGGGGGCAATGACGAACGCGAACAGACCTTGAATGCCCTGCTGGTTGAAATGGACGGATTTAACGCGCCCAGCGGGCTTATTGTCATGGCCGCTACCAACCGCCCCGATACGCTTGACCCGGCGCTCCTTCGGCCGGGGCGTTTCGACCGGCGCGTTGTCGTCGGGCTTCCGGACATCAACGGGCGCGAAGGCATCCTCAAGGTCCATTCCCGCCATATCAAGACAGATCCGGATGTCGACATGCGCCGCATTGCCCGCCAGACCGTTTATTTCTCGGGGGCTGACCTGGCTAATGTCTGCAACGAGGCGGCCCTTTTGGCAGCCCGGCGCAACCGTGACACCGTCAGCATGGCGGAGTTTCTTGCCGCCGTCGAGCGTGTGACCCTGGGGCCTGAAAAGAAATCCCATACCACCTCCAGGAAAGAAAAAGAAATGACCGCCTATCATGAGGCGGGTCACGCGATGTTAAGCCTTCTCATTGAGGAGGTGGACACATTTTCCAAGGTCTCCATCATCCCGCGCGGCATGGCCGGCGGCTACACCCTCACGCCTCCGACAGAGGACAAGCATTATTACACCAAGAAAGAACTCTTCGGCCAGATGACCGTGCTGTTGGGTGGGCTGGTGGGCGAGCAGACGTTCATGAATGATTCGACAACCGGGGTGTCCAACGACCTGGAAAAGGTCGCGTCGCTGGCACGGAGCATGGTTTGTTCTTTCGGGATGAACGATCAGCTGGGCAAGCGGGCCTATGGCCACAGCACGCATCCGGCATTTTTGGGACGGGATATCTTTGAGGAAAAGGATTACGGCGCGGCCACAGCCCAGCAGATCGACGCCGAGGTTCAGAAGCTGGTCGACGCGGCGTATCAGCGGGCTAAATCGATCATTACCGACCATCGCGCCAAGCTGGACATCATTGCCAATCACCTCATCGAGAAGGAAGTTATCGATATCGATGAGGCGCGTATTATCCTGGGGATGCCCGCGGCCGCGGTAGACGGGGCGTCCACTACGGCGGGGGTGTGATCCTATGATGCCCTGCGCCCGCGGGAAGTTCATATGGAAGGCGAGGGGCCACCGTATCCGGCTGGGCGAACGGACGCTCATCATGGGGATCGTGAATGTGACGCCGGATTCCTTTAGCGGAGACGGGGTGCTTGCCCCGGGGCGCAGGGAAAAAGTTCCCGGCCTCGCGCACGCCCTTGAACTTGCCCGCGCGGGGGCGGATATCCTCGATATCGGCGGTGCTTCATCCCGTCCGGGGTCGGTTCCTCCCGGTGACCGGGTGGAGGCCGGGCGTGTCCTGCCGTTGATCGCGGCGCTGGCCAAGCAGGTTCGCCTGCCGATATCCGTGGACACTGTTTCTGTGCTGGTAGCCCTTGAAGCCTTGGCCGCCGGAGCGTCGATCGTTAATTTAATTCAGGGGACCCCTGCGGATCCGCAATTGCTCCGGGCCGCCGGTGAGGCCAGGGCCGGGATCATCCTCATGCATATGCGCGGGACCCCGTTGACCATGCAGACAGCGGCCATGACACGATACCGGGATGTTGTGGCTGAAGTGAAGGCGGAACTCGGGATGACCCTGAAGGATTGTGCGGGGTTTGGGGTCAGGGAAGAAAGTATTGTTGTGGATCCGGGCATCGGTTTTGCCAAGACGCCCCAGCAGAATTTGAAGATCCTGCGCCATCTGGATGAGTTTGCTCTGCTGGGGTATCCACTGCTTGTGGGGACATCGCGCAAGTCTTTCATCGGCCGGGTTTTGGGCGGCAAAGACGACGACAGACTGGTCGGGACCGCGGCCACGGTAGCGCTGGCGGCCATGTCCGGGGCGCATATCGTCCGCGTGCATGATGTGAAGGCCATGAAACAGGCGGTGCTGATGGCGGATGCCATCCGTACCGCTTAAAGCAAGGAAGAAGGTCATGGGCATGAATTTTCTGCAGCTTTGGTCAATCATGAAACCGATTTGCGAGATCCTGATCTTGTGGTGGGTTTTTTACCGTATCCTTTTATTTTTTCAGGGGACGCGCGCCTTTCAGGTGCTCAAGGGTATCACGTATCTGGCGATCATGTTCCTTGTCGCCCAGCTGTTGGGGTTGCACACCCTCAACTGGCTTCTCATGCAGTTTTTCGCCATATCCATCCTGGCCATGGTCATTTTGTTCCAGCAGGAACTCCGCCAGGGGCTTGCGCGCCTGGGACGGGGGCATTTCTTCAATCTTTTTCTGGAGGAATCCGATCTTTTGGCCGGGATACAGGAAATCTCCGATGCTGCCTTCAAGTTGTCCGACAAGAAGACAGGCGCCCTCATTGCCATTGAACGTGAGACAAAACTCACCATGTATGTGGAAAGCGGCGTCCAGATCGATGCCATAGTTTCCTCCGAGCTGACACAGGCCGTCTTCAAACATGAGTCGCCGATCCATGACGGCGGGGTGGTGCTTTGCGGCCAGCGCCTTGCCGCCGCGGCCTGCCTTTTCCCCCTGACTGATAACCAGAATCTGAGTAAAATCATCGGCACCCGCCACCGGGCCGCGCTGGGATTGACCGAACATACGGACGCGGTGGTGGTGCTTGTTTCGGAAGAGACCGGGGAAGTTTCTGTCGCCTGCGACGGGAAATTTATCCCTGTGACCGGGATCGAGCGCCTTCAGCATATCCTTAAGGATCTTCTCATCGTCCATTCAAAGGTAAAGAAATGAAAGACTTTTTCACTGTCAACATGCCGCTTAAAATCATCGCGCTGGGGCTTGCCGTCATCACATGGATTTATGTGAACGGTGAAGTCCTCAAGTAGGTAAGCATGCCTTTACTCGGCGTCAATATCGATCATGTGGCCACCCTGCGCCAGGCTCGCCGGGGGATTTATCCCGATCCGGTCCAGGCGGCGCTGGTGTGTGAAAAGGCCGGGGCGGATTCCATTGTGGCGCATCTTCGGGAAGACCGGCGCCATATCCAGGACAAGGATGTGGTGCGTTTGCGCCAGGAACTTTCCATCCGTTTCAACCTGGAGATGTCCATTGCGCCGGGGGTTGTTGACCTGGCCTGCCGCGTCAAGCCTCTTCAGGCCACGCTGGTGCCCGAACGCCGCCAGGAATTGACCACCGAGGGGGGCCTGGATGTGGCCGCCGGGTTCAGGCGTCTGAAGGCCGCGTGCGCCAGGCTGAAAGACAAGGGCATCGAGCTCAGTTTGTTCATTGCCCCTGACAAGGTGCAGATCGACAAGACCGTTGAACTGGGTGTTGGGGTGATCGAACTTCATACCGGCTGTTACGCTTTGGCCGGCACAGCAGCGGCGCGCACCCGGGAACTCCGCAAGATTGCGGCCATGACCGCGTATGCCCGCAGCCTGGGGCTTGTGGTCAACGCCGGGCATGGGTTGGATTATCACAACACACTTCCTGTGGCCCGGATACCCGGGATGCACGAGCTGAACATCGGCCATTCCATCATGGCGCAGGCGGTATTTACCGGGCTTGAACGGGCGGTTAAAGAGATGCGGGCACTTGCACGGGAGCAGGCATGATCATCGGCACCGGGGTGGATATCATCGAGATCGGCCGCATCCGTACAGCAGTCACCACATGGGGCGGGCGGTTTTTGGAGCGGGTCCTTAACCCGGGAGAGATTGCGTATGCCCAGTCTCATGCCGTGCCTTATCCCCATTACGCGGGGCGTTTCGCGGCCAAGGAGGCTGTCTACAAGGCGCTCGGCCGCAGGGACATGACATGGAAGGACATGACCGTTATCAATGATCACGACGGGAAACCGGTGTGTCACGTCAAGGGCCTCCCCGAGGGCTATGTGGTTCATTTATCCATCTCCCATTCCAAATTCTATGCGGTTGCCAGCGCCGTTATCGAGACAGAAGAATAACGTCCACAAAAACGATTTCGGCCATGTGCTTGTTGTGGCCGGATCGCCGGCCATGCTGGGCGCTGCCTGCCTGACAAGTTTATCCGCCATGCGCGCCGGTGCCGGCCTGGTGACCGCCGCGGTGCCGCGCGGGCTTAACCTGACCCTCCAGGAAAAGCTGTCGTGTGTGGTGATGACCTGCCCGTTGCCCCAGACGCGTCAGATGACCTTTTCTCTTCCGGCAGCTGATATCCTTTTAAGAAAAATGACCAGGTATAACGTTGTGGCCATCGGCCCGGGGTTGTCCCTGCAACCCGCCACCCTGCGCTTTATCCGGCAGATGGTCGCGGCATGTCCGTTGCCCATGGTGGTTGATGCCGATGCGCTCAATGCCCTTGCCGGCCATACGGGATTATTGTCCAAGGCCAAAGGCCCCAGGGTATTGACCCCGCATGCCGGGGAAATGGCGCGCCTGGCAGGCCTTCCTGCGTCGGGAGAGGCCCGTTTCAATCGGAAGATCGTTCTTGATCTGGCCCGTCAATGGAACAGCGTTGTCCTTTTAAAAGGCCCGCGCACGCTTGTGGTGTCGCCTCAGGGGGATGTGTATGTCAACACCACCGGGAATCCGGGTATGGCCACCGCCGGCAGCGGGGATGTCTTGACGGGCGTGATCGCCGCGTTCCTGGCCCAGGGCCTGTCACCCTTTCAAGCGGCCCGCTGGGGGGCGTATGCGCATGGGGCGGCAGGGGACCGGGCGGCCCGTCAGAAAGGCCGTTGTGCCATGATCGCGTCCGATATCATCGATCGATTAATTACCGGAGGTTTTTGTGGGCAATAAGTTATTTCCTGCGCTTGTTTTGCTTTTGTGTTTGGTTAATATCTACATGTGGCCGATGGTTTACGAGGAGGCCTTCTTTTGGCCTGAATATTTACGAACAGAGGTTCCAGGCTGGCGTATGGCTCCGTTTAAAGAGCATCTTAAGGGGGTACGGGTTGTAGGGTATTGTACGGACCGTTACCATCCTGGCGCTTGGTATCAGCCTGAATTCGCGACCTATATCCAGCGTTATCAATACACCCTTTCTCCGGTTCAGATGGACTGGGAGGGGCGTTATACGCATGATCTTATTATTTTTGACTGTCGTAACGAGGGGTGTCAGAAGAATGATGTGACGCGTCTGAGGCTTCTTCCGGTCGCGGCCATTGGCAAGAATCTGTTATTAATGAGGAAGAAATAATGTTTGAGATGACCGGGTTTTTGTTGGCGATATTGACTGGATTTCTTGTGTTGCAACTGATGCGCGGACGCGGCGAGAGAATTGATTTGCCATTGGACCTTTTTCTATCCTTTGGATTGGGGGTTGGCCTTTATTCCCAAATCACTTTTTATCAGGTTGTAGTTTGCGATGGGTTTGATCCGCATTTGTTGTTAGTGTTTGCCGGACTTTTCCTCCTTATTGTTATTTTGAAGCTTTTGCGACGGAAAGAGTCATTCATTGTGAATGCGCCGTCGCGTTCAGCGATAATCTCTTTTTTACTCTTGATGGTCCCGGTTCTTTTCTTTGTTACTGCGGTG